>Ga0209570_1000065_pt1 | contig 285001 bp, 268 predicted proteins | sample EBPBio172007_DNA_FD_185861 | JGI IMG/M metagenome (GOLD analysis project Ga0209570, IMG submission 185861) | Wastewater treatment Type I Accumulibacter community from EBPR Bioreactor in Madison, WI, USA - Reactor 1_9/17/2007_ DNA (SPAdes)... | ecosystem: Engineered > Bioreactor > EBPR >... | reverse complement strand
GTAAAGACGTTGTTGGGCGACGTGCCGCATGGCACCGACCGACGACGGCGAAGCCTGAGCCGTTGAGGGCGGACTGTCGGTTTTTAACCGGCATGTCCGCTCTCAACGTTTCTCTCGCCCTCGCAGCCTTAGTTGCGGGGGTGAGGTGTTATATGACGTTATTCTTTAATCACCAAATCTCTTATTATTTTTTATCTTATTCACAATGGATTATTCCAGGTTTCTGGAACTTCAATCCATAAAGCAGGTGTAACACATTTATTTTCTTCTATTATTTCAGTAGGTGTATATAAAAATGGAATAGATAAGCGCACATTCAACTCATTAAGCATTTTCAAATTTGAAATTTTGATATTTTCTAAGTTGAACGAGTCTTTCAATTCGATTAGAGAAATATCTTCAAGAGTAATCATCGGATTCTTAAGCTCACTATACCAGCCATATCCATACATCGATCTTGGACCGCCCATTCCATGCGGACAACCTTTCTTTACCGAGCCTTCATTTTCAACATTGCACCACCATGAAATAGCTGAAATAATGATTCCAACCTCAGATATCTTTTCGAACACTAAATCAAGATTATCTTTACGTACAATACATTCGCAGTAATTACTCCCAACTATTTCAATTTTGTAGTTTTCAATTATTAAATCCAACTTTTCTTTTAAAGAGTTTTCATCTTTTAATAAGTACTCAAAGTAACTCATACTCACCTCAATATAATGTCATATAACGTTTCTCTCGCCCCTCGCAGCCTTAGTTGCGGGGGCGAGGTGTTATGTGATAGTGCTTTCTATTCGATTTATTATTAGTCGATCTATATACTTATCAATTTCTTTATACAAATCCTTCAAATGATTTTCCAACAATTTATTACCGATTTTTCTGCTTGAAAGATAGAAAATTATCGCATCCATTGGTGTAAAAGTTCTTTGTCTTTTTTTATCATTATTTAATCCGTGTTTTGACAAATTGTATAGTTCTAAGATATCTGTTAGATTATCAAAATATTTCTTCTCATATTTATTAGGATTTAACTTTCTAATTGCTTGTCCCAATGTAACTTTACTGCTCGGCGTTATCTTAATTATCCTCTCTTGTCTGATAACATACTTGACAAGACCTTCTAAATGAAGACCTACATTCTGAATAACATACCTTGAATTATGATTAATATTACTAATTTCCATATTTTCTCTTGCGTATTGTAGAGGCCTATATATAGTCCGACCGATTCCCCCTGGCATAGGATTTAGAACAGGGTCCGCCGGCATACTATATGCTCCTATTCCACCAATACTTCGATCTAATTTCCACAGAATTTTTAGATCATAGTTAATCGGGTTTTTCCTAAGTTCATTTTCAATCTCACTTAAAATTGTTCTTTCATAATCATCAAACAGATTGCACAATAGTCGATATGTATTTGGTAAGATTTTGTCCATCTATGCCTCCTGTATAGCATGTCACATAACGTTTCTCTCATCCCTCGCAGCCTTAGTTGCGGGGGTGAGGTGTTATCTGAAGTTCACTTATCTATTTTATTTTTTCAACTATTGGTTTTAATTGCCTAATCGTTTCTGCAATAAACGTTTGATCACTGTCATAACTGTAATTTAATTCATTAATACTTTGCCAACTTTCATGATAATGACCTTTGCATGTTACTCCACCAAATTTATTAAATACGATCAGCAATTCAAAATCACAATCTTGGTAAGCTACTAGTTTTGCTTCTCCATCCAAATTATTATAACAATCCACTAACTCTGCATAAAAGTCCAAAATATCTAAGTTAGTAAAGATTGCTGTTCCACCACAAGTGAATTTTCCAGACACAATTGATATGACCGAACTAATATCAATACCATGATATCGATCTGAATCATGATTAAAATTATTATTCAACAAAATCTTTGTGCTTCCTTGATTTCCATTTATCTCAAAACTCATGTCTAATCCTCCTTCTGAATTTTAGATAACATTCTTTTATCCCTGAATAATTGATCCATCAAATCCAATTCTATATTTGTTATTTTCAAAATCAACTAAATCTATCCATTCATCATTTAATTCAAACGGAGTAAATCCATTCACACTAACAAATATATCTCGACCGGTAAACTCCCATTCCAAAGAACCATCTCTTCTTATTCCAATTATCGATCCCTCACAGTAGGCAATAAATCGATTACCTACAGAATGAATAGAAAAACATGCATAACAGTTTTCAGTGGTTAAAAACCACAGCATCGATAAAGTATTAATGTCTAGCGCAACAATATACATCCCAATTACTAAAATAATAGCATCATCTTTAATAACCGCACTATCCATTTGAGGTGATGCAATTCCAGCATTATCTGCAATAACAATTGCATTATCAATCATTTGATTATTTTGATCTTCTATCACTATTGAATATTTAGTTGCAAAGTCTTCACCATTAACCGAATTTGACAATGTATAAATATGATTATACTTTTTATTTTGTTTTCTAATATCTATTGAAAAATCTTGGTCAGAAGATATTTTAATAACCCTATTTTCACAATTCAAAATTATCATTTATACATCACCTAGGTTTGTACTTTTATTTGAATTTCAGATAACGTTTCTCGCAGCCTTAGTTGCGGGGGTGAGGTGTTATAGGAAGCTCTTTATTCGAACGTGGCTCGCATACTTATTTTATGACTTTTTCAATTTTTGATACGACTTTATCCCAGTCAAATTTACCGTTTCCAGAAAAAACAAAAATCAATAAAATAGGAATAGCTATTAATATAGACATCTGTCTTAATGATAATTTACTCATCGTTATTACCTCTTTTAATTTATTTTTGAACGCCAGCTCAATTATCTTTTTCGAGCGATAGCTCGATTTCTTTTAAATTTCACTTTTTTTCTTTTCCCAATATCTCGTTCAAAGAATAAATCCTAATATTTTTTATGCCAATTTTTTTTATTATTTCATTAATTTCTGTAGTAGAAATTTCGCTAGATGGAATATTACGTTCATTTGCTATAGCCTCAACAGCTGCTTCGATTGGAATAATCTCGTCTTTTGTAGGAACTCTTTCTGTGGGATCAACTCCTAGTAATTTATCAATTTCATCTCGAGATAGTTGATTTTTCATATCAATGTTCCTCCTAGGCTCAATTTATAATTTTCACTTCATTGTATAATCTTTAGTGAGTTTCATATAACGTTTCTCTCGCCCCTCGCAGCCTTAGTTGCGAGGACTATGTGTTATGTGAAGTTCTAGAATAATCGTATTTTATTCCTTCAATTTTTATCTTTTCTGTTGATACACACTTGAAATTGTTACTATCAAACACGACTAAGTTGTATTTTTTTTCACCATCTCTGAAAAACGAACTATTATATTTAATTGCATCTATGTTCATCGTTTTAGCTAATTCAGCAAAATATTGCATTGGTAAATATTCCATTTGATCTTCTCTTTTAATTGGAACCGAAAATAATCCACCTAAAAGCAATACGAAAACAGCTAAGTTAAAGTTTTCTTCATAATATGAAGTTGCATGGTCATCTGTTAAATCAACAATATTTAAGCTTCTCTTACATGTAAACTTTCCCATTGTAATTATTGAGTTTATTTCTGGTCTAAGTTCTGATACACAAGTTTTAGTATCGCTTCCTAAATAAAGATAATTAAGTCCAGACGAACTAAATCTTCCCATAGATTTAACTTCTTTTGGCGGAGGTCCCATTTGACTAGGTAAGTATTTATTTCTTCTACTTTCATAATGTATTCTTCCTCTATAAAGAACTGTGTTTTTACTCATTGTTTTCTTCTTATTATTTATTACTGAAATTAATTTTGTTTGGATCTCTTTGTCAATAAAAAAACGATTTTCATATTGGAGCATATTCTTATAACGTAAATACAGCTCATATTCTACATCCATAAATCACCTCTTGAATTTCACATAACGTTTCTGCCGTTTCCGTCACCTTAGTGACGGAAATGGTGTGTTATACGATGTCTAAAATTTCTTTTAACGATATGTTATAGCATAATTATGTGGAATATCCTGTAGCGAAAAGCCATATTCTTTAAAAATGCTAAATAAATCATCTCTAATTCCATAAGAATCACTAAGTATATATTTTTGAGCAAGTTCATTATTATGATCAAACCACGAACCCCAAATTGGCATTCCTTCTTCAACTATTTTCTTTAATGTTTGACTCATATATTCACTCGCCATTGCAATCCATTCAGGTCTTCTGTATTCAAAAAAAGCTATAACAACTAGATTTACAATATCATCATCATTTGAAGTTATCATTCTTTCTACTAAACTGAAGAATCGAAATAACAACTCATTTCTTTTATGATTATCTTTCATATCAAGTAGAATCTCCAAAATATGAACTACTAATCCTTCATAGAAAATGTACTGGAATTCTTCTTCTGCAACATCATTATCAGCAAAAAATAATTTATAAGATTTATCGAATTCTGGAAACTCACTTAAGAATTCATAATTAATACTTTTATAATTCAATCTTATCCCCCTTGCGAATAATTTGTTTATGTTAATGGCACTGTTTAATCCTTATTGACTAGATGTCGTATAACGGCTCAGGCTTTACGAAGTCATGATGATCTTTGACACTTGTGGCAAAGTCATCGGATTTCGTAAAGACGTTGTTGGGCGACGTGCCGCATGGCACCGACCGACGACGGCGAAGCCTGAGCCGTTGAGGGCGGACTGACGGGGTTTTAACCGGCATGTCCGCTCTCAACGTTTCTCTCACCCCTCGCAGCCTTAGTTGCGGGGGTGAGGTGTTAGGCGATGTTAGTTACTGAGTCTCAATCAAAATGCGAAATCTTACCATACTTTTCTTTTGAGTATTTTAACAATTTATAAAAATCATCATTAAGTACATATTCAGAGTACAAATTGTTATTTTCGAACATATTATGAATATTTACACTAGTAACATATTCAATAGAGTCATTGCTATCTCTATACATTTGTCTCTTATGAATAAGATCGGAATTCAAGAATGCATCAAACGTATGATAAACATTACCATTTTCAACGTATGGCTTATTATCACTTTCAATGAACTTTTCGATTAGTTTTCTTTCTGATGGAGTTAAACTGTCAATATATGTCCAAGTCTGTTCTAATTTATTTCTAAAATCCATTCCGACATACTCAGCTTTTTCCTTCTTGTTACTAAACGCATATCTCTTTTTATTAACCCATCTAAATAAAACCATTAAAAATTTCACAATCAAAAAAGTAATACAAAATATGAGTATTAGAAAAAAAGTACTTCCCACACTGAATAGTATTGAATTGTCCGCAGGTGTAATTGAATAAACCAAAATCGTTACAATTATGGATATCATGCTTGTGATTAAATGCTTATCTATAATGGTACTTAAAAATGTCATTAAATGTTCCATATATCTCCTTTCTTTCATTAGCTAATATCGCCTAACGGCTCAGGCTTTACGAAGTCATGATGATCTTTGACACTTGTGGCAAAGTCATCGGATTTCGTAAAGACGTTGTTGGGCGACGTGCCGCATGGCACCGACCGACGACGGCGAAGCCTGAGCCGTTGAGGGCGGACTGACGGGGTTTTAACCGGCATGTCCGCTCTCAACGTTTCTCTCGCCCCTCGCAGCCTTAGTTGCGGGGGCGAGGTGTTATCGGAAGTTTTTTATTTTATTGATTTTTTCTAACTCAAAATATCCGGAATTTTCAATTTCTCTAAATGTTACTACTGGCAATGGGGTTTTTTTACTTACTTTTTTATCAAAATAATTAATCACTTTTGCTACACATATAAAATCGTCTTTTGCTATGATTCCTTGTAACCAAGCATCAACAGTCAATGAATATTTTTTTCCAGTTATATCTTCATACACTATAAAAAATCTTACTACTCCAAACTCAAACATAGTTTCAGTAAACCCTAATCTTAGAATAATAGGAATTGAACATCCTTCAGAAAAATTACTCCAATTTTGATGACCAATATTAAAATTGATTTCTTCCCAATTATGTTTAATGCTAACTATTCTAACGTTACATGCTGGTCCTCTACCAATATTTTTAATAAAAAAATAAACTATACCATGATACTTGAATTCCTGAACGGGATAATCAAAATTAAACGCGAACAGTTTTTCAATACTATTAATCTCACTTTCTATAGTGGGTACAATAATTGGTTTTAAAGAATCTGTTCTTGATTTTTTGGTCTGAAAAATTGCTATTATTGCCACTATTAAAGTTAATATTGATGCAACTTGTACAACTAATGATAAAAAGTCCATAATCATTCCTTTTAGTAAAATTTCCGATAACGTTCTTACAGTCCTCGCAGCCTCAGTTGCGAGGACTGTGTGTTATCTGAAGTAATTATATAGAACTTACTAGTTTGAAAAATTCTTTTTCTTTTTCTTCATCTAACAAGGCTTCAAATACATTTTTATGTGCATAATTTGTTGATAGCTTCTCATAAATTATTTCGCCTAATGTTTGAAGCCTTGTGAACTTTGAATGATTTCTAATTCTGCTTCTAAGTACTTCGTTTTCCTTAATGACTATTAAAAAGATATCAGCTGAATTGTCATCAAATTTTTCAAACATTTGAGGTATTATCAAAGCAGCACCGTCTGCATAAAAGTTTGTTCTTGAAAAGTATGCACTTCCACCAATGTGTCCTACATATGTTTGTGTAAGCCCCCAAATGTAGTCTTTTAACAATTCTGGTGTAATAAAAGCGGAATAATTTGATAATTCTCTAACAATTCTATTTTCATCTTTCCATGAATCTAATGAAGCAAGAAGGTCATCAATTAATGGTTTAATTTTATAATTTCTAGCACTCATACTTAAATATTTTTGTCCATCAACAATCTCTACAAAATAAAAACCATACTCAATAGCATTAGTATTTCCAGTTGAAATTAAATGGTCAAGTTTACGGACAATTGATATTTTAGTATCTTTGGAAATAACTATCCAAAGTAAAGGTGCAACAAATTCAATATTTGATCGTAATTCAGAAGAACAATCAATTCTAATGTATGAATCGTAGATTTTATTTATTAAAATAATTTTATATCGATCAGGTAAATCAGATAATGCATTGCTGACTGCATATCCATTTCTATCAAAGCCTGCCGTTCCCATAATTGAGATATATTCGTCAATATCAATTATTTTTACAGGATACTCTTGACTAAGAACATATTTTATACAATCTTCCATAACACCCAAAACCTTAATTTGAGAAGGTTCGCTACTATGTGGATGGCCTGAAAATATGTGTCTTGTTTCTTTAGCATGTCTTAAAACTTTTCTTGCTTCCCATCCTATCACTCCTATTTTATAAGCTCCTTCAATCAATTCATCGTCATTAACATACTCCTGAAAATCTTCATAAGTTTTGACTTCTCTTCTTAAAGACACTTCTTTATTAAACATTTCTAAACTTCTATACATTATTTTATTTCTTAAATCATCTACAACTGAATTCCAAATCGCACCAATACAACTTCTATATCCTTGCACAGGCAACACTCTTAGTGCTTCTAAAATATATGGATTATCTTTCATATCATCACGTACTGCCTCTATTACTTTATTAAACAGCATAGTTTCTGATTCGCGTGTTTGTGCAAGTTGGTTTTTTATAGTTATACGATTTTCACTCATAGATCCGTCTCCTTATTAAAAATGGTAATTAATGCTTTACTATTATCACTTTAACGCCTTCATTATTTTCAATATCTCTGCAAAATTCAAGTTCGTCTCTAATTATACCAATATCGTATATTACAAATAGTATATTCTCATATTCCTTTGAATAAGCTGTAATATCTGCATTTATTTCTTCAATAATCTTTGATTTTCGTGATGTTTCTTTTATCAATTTTATTTCTATACAAATTCTAAGTTTTGGTATGATAAAGTCCGGTATGTACTCTTTACTTGAATATAAAAATTTTCCTGTCTCCCTATCGTAATCAATCCCCTTGTTATATCCCTTACCGAGAAATAAACTTTCGACAGCATTTTGAATCTCTTTTTCTTTTTGTGGAACATCAAATATAACGCTTCTTAATTTTGATTTAATGAAACTTTCTATATTATCTATTTCGTTCTCAACAAAATCAATGTTGCTTTCCAAAGTAGATATTAATATTCTTGTACTGACTAAAACAGTCTCTAGTATATCTTTTGCTATTGGCCAATTCGTATCTGCCCACCCCTTCATATCGTTGGTATTCATTGCGTAAGATCCACCTAATTTAATAACTTCTCTGGCTCTACTAACTAAATCATTGTATATTATTGACATAGTCTTAAAGGATGAATATTTATTAAACTCAACTCCTTCTCTATTTAAAATGTCATCAATAGTTTTTTCAAGTCCTTTAGCTTGTAATATTAACGTTTTAATTTCCCTCACTTCATTAATTGAAAGGTTACTCATTTTATTCCCTCTCTTTCTTATTATTTCAGATAACGTTTCTCTCGCCCCTCGCAGCCTTAGTTGCGGGGGCGAGGTGTTATGAGAAGTTGTTATCTCTTTTCTCCCATTGCTAATAAAAATTCTCCGTTGTCCACCATTGTATCTTTTGTATAGCTTGCCAATTCAATGTTTATAATTGTTTTAAGCGCTTCCTTATTTTTGCTTATCTCTTCAATACTCATTTGATTTCCACATGAAATACATGGGCTTCCACCAAATTTAACAGGCTCAAACCCATTATTTTCAAATAAACTTCTTAACTCCTTTGCTTCAAAAAAGTGTCTTGCTGGATGATTTACTTTTTCATGTTTTGGTAAATCTCCACTCTCAATTACTCGATCAATAAACCAGTATTCAGGCTCACTAAAAAAGTCAGTCATTTGTCGTCCAATAAGCATTTTAAATATCCCCCATTTGTTATTTACACTTACAAATAGGTTCCCTTTTGATTTTAGTATTCTGTTGAATTCTCTTATTACATCGTCTCTTTTTTCAAGAATGTATGAAAGTGGTGCTCCATAACAAACTATTGCATCAAAGTAATCATCTGCGAAGTCTGTCTTATCTATCAAATCTGCATGATAAATACCTTCTATATTGTGGTTAACTTCTGCCTCATCAATTTTATCTTTTGCAATTTTGAGTTGTTCTTGTGAAATATCAAGCAACGTCACTTTACAGCCTATCTTTGCAAAGTCGATGCTAAATCTTCCAGTACCACAACCTGCATCCAATATTTTCATGCCAGGTTTTAAATGCTCTTTTATAAAGTGTAAATGTAGCAAATAACTTATTCTACTATAAGCGTTTTCATCAAGTCTATTCCATTCTTTAATGCCATTTTCATCAAAAAATGCTTTCACGTCATTGTTCATTAATTTCTCCTTATGTCTTCCAATTTTTCATAATGGCTCAGGCTTTACGGAGTCATGATGATCTTTGACACTTGTGGCAAAGTCATCGGATTTCGTAAAGACGTTGTTGGGCGACGTGCCGCATGGCACCGACCGACGACGGCGAAGCCTGAGCCGTTGAGGGCGGACTGACGGTTTTTTAACCGGCATGTCCGCTCTCAACGTTCTTGCAGTCCTAGCAACGTAAGTTGCGAGGACTGTGTGTTATCGGATGGATATAATTTTGTTAAAATTGAACTTAAACAAGTTAAGCAATTGAAGCCGATTTTTTATTATCATTTCTACAATCAATTAAATAAATAGCCTCATCGAGTTTATCGATATAACCAAATGATTCAACAACAGATTTTGCTGTATTGAACTCCTTTTCACTAAAATAAAAAATGGCAATCAAACTACCTTTCGAAGAATTAGCTGCTTCATATATCTCTACTTGAGTAAAAACATGATTTAATGAAGAGTTACTTGCAAGTTTAAACTCAACAATATTTTGGTTATTACTTCCCATTGATACTATAAAATCAGTTTGTCCTCTTCCATTATTAGTTTCTGAATCAACTTTATAATTAGTGCCATACCACACATATCTGAATAATCTCTGCAAATCATTTTCTTTTGCTATTTGTTGTCCATTTACATATAGATTTTTATAGCCATCACAATCCTCAATAATATGTTTAAAAAATCTAAGTCTATTTTTGGCTTCTTCTCTAGCTGAAATATTTTCGTTTATTGTATATCCAATATTTTCAGCAACTTGAACTATTGACTTAGATGCTGTTATTAATCTAGTAATTTGTTCATTAAGTTCTTGTATACATTTATCTTTAATATCTTCCTTACTATTTTCTTGTAGCTTTATGAAATAATCATATAGTTCAGGAAAATCATTTACGATTTCCTTAAACGCATTCATCTCAATTTTTTGGATTTTATTATCAGACAAAGCTTTTCTGTCATTATCATAGTTTAATATTGCTTGTCTTATGTAATTATTAACAAATGTCCTTAAAGTGTCGTTATCAATTGACGCTCGAATCCTCTCATGATTTAGGAAGAAATCTCTTCTGTTAATCGAAGGTTCTTCTTCCCTTAATATATCAAATGGAGATAGTAAGACATATTCTGAACAACCTTTAGAATTAGTGATAAACGGAAGATAATACTCTTTACTTACAAAACTCTCAGTTTCATAATTAAAAAAAGCTTTTTCCACAGGTAAAGTTTTACAAAATTTAGAATCCATATATTGCCTTGCAAATTTTTCAGTATATTCACATAGATGCTTTTTAATTAAGTTTACTGTTAAATCACTGATTTTATCCTTACCACTGCCTTCATATAGCAGCATTGCTTTTTCAATGTGTTGTCCTTTGGATATCCCGTTTGTTTTCAAAACGAATCCAATATTGTTGTATAAAAATCGTGCATATTTTTTACCTAGAGCTAATCCTTTATTGCCAACCATCGAATATCCTAACCAATTATTTGGTACTTCACTAAAATTAAACCAAGCATCAATTTCTTTATTACTTAATCCTTGATTTGACTTTTCATGTAAAAAATGAAAATACCTAATTATTTCTTGATGAAGGATCTTATACTCTTCTTTATCACTATTAAATATCAACATTGGATCAACAAAAAGTGGTACGTCACATATTAATGAAATATCAACAGCGCCATACTCATTTAGTAATGATGCTTCTACATTAAAGTACTCTGAGAAAAACATAAGTTACCTCCTTATTTTGTGTTAGATATTTCAATTTTAACTTCAATTTTCATTCATGTATTTATTTCTACTTTGTTCGAAAAAATCTTTCCTATAACGTTTCTCTCACCCCTCGCAGCCTTAGTTGCGGGGGTGAGGTGTTAGCTGAAGTAGTTCATGATTATTCTCAATTTTTTCACTTAAATCAACTTAATTGGTTCAATTTCTAATTCTTTATCCCAACCTTTGGTTTGAATTAAACTATAAAACCGTTTAGAAATAAACGTATCATGACAGGCAATTAAGCCTTCACCATATGTTTCTGAACCTCTTACAATATCAAACTTTACTTCAAAAGCTTCTTTTTTATAAACCGTTTGAGAATTACCTTGCTGTATATACTTTTTTGTATAACAAGTATTTCAAGTGTAAATCTTTTTAAAACTCATCATGTCTTCAACTAATCCATACGGTATTTTATTAATAACAATTATCTGCTTAATACCTGAAATAATATTATCTGATTTAAAATTACGTACATCCATAAAATCAAAGCCCACAAAATCACTTTTTATTAATTCATTATAAACTTCGTCATTAATAAACAATTGGTCATGAACCCAATTTAAAGTGAGAAAATTCTTTTTTCCCCATTTAATTGCACCATTTATTCGAAACTCAGATAATCGTTTTTTATTGCTACCACATTTTGAACAATAGCAACTACTATCATAAGTACGTTCAATGTACTCGTCTTCTGGTTGTGGATATAATTTATGGTTAGGAGTTCTAATCTTAAACCAACTTGCTTGTTTATATTCTGCTTTGCTATACTCACATGAAGTTATTGGGTGTAAATTGTATTCATCCACTATTTTTTTAAGTTCAATCCAGTTTTGATCATCTTCAAATATGTAAATAGCAGCTATTGGAATTTCACTTGTTGGAGGTTGATATTTAATTTTTCTCTCTTCTATAAATTTTAAGATTTTATAGTTATCATCTGTTCTAAATGCGTATCTATGTTTTATCCTCATATATACCTCTATGTTTATCATTATCATATATTAGCTATTTCAGCTAACGGCTCAGGCTTTACGAAGTCTTGATGATCTTTGACACTTGTGGCAAAATCATCTGATTTCGTAAAGACGTTGAGGGCGGACTGTCGGTTTTTAACCGGCATGTCCGCTCTCAACGTTTCTCTCGCCCCTCGCAGCCTTAGTTGCGGGGGCGAGGTGTTATATGAAGTTGCTTTTTATCTTTTCACATGAAGTTATTTATAGAAAACTGTCTTCATATTAGTATTTATGAATTCTTTATATGATAAATATTATTCACCACATCTTCAGACTCTTTTACTTTATTAATAAATTGACCATTGTTTTTTTCAATAACTTTTATTGAACCAACATTTGATTCATGACACGCTATATAAACATCGGATATTTGAAACTCTTTTGCTTTTTCCAATCCCTTTTTCAATAATTGAGTACCATAACCTTGATTCCATTTAGAGTATCTAATAGCATATGCAACATGCCCCCATGTTTTTGCTTGCATTTCATTCAAGAATGGTCTAAGTTGAATTTCGCCAATAAAAGTATCATTTTCGACACACCAATAAGTATAAGTTCTAGGCATTTCTTCTGGGATGTTTACTCCATTTTCGTAATCACTATAAACATTCAAAATACATGATTTCCACTGTTCAAAGTGCTCTGGATTAAATGGCTTCCACTCGTCAATATTGTTATCAAATGATTCTTTACACGCTGCTAAATATTCATCAAAATAATTTTCATTTGGTTTTACTACTTGCATTTTTTTCTCCTTTTTTCTTTACTTGCAATTTCATATAACGTTTCTCCCGCCCCTTGTAGCCTTAGTTGCGGGGGCGAGGTGTTATATGATGAATTTCAAATTTTTATTCCTTTACTTAAATATTCGCATACTGTTAATATAGGGTCCCAATTTGTTAAAGCAGATACTTCATCAAAATCAATCCATTTATATTGCTCATGTTCATCTGATAATACTATGTCATATTTTGATTTTATACTCATCAGGAAGCAAACATCTTCCATGTTCATTTCAATCCCATTTTTAGGCTCTTGATATTTAAACTCAAATGGTAATTTCTTAATATAATCATATTGGGTTATCCCTGTTTCTTCACATACTTCTCTAATAGCTGTATCATTTTCAAACTCACCAGTTTCTATACCACCACAAACTGGCTGCCAATATCCTGATCTTTCCTTCGTTCTTTTTAGCATTAATAATTTTGAATCCGTAGAACAGACAATATATATTTGAACATTTTTCCTTATCATTTCTCTTCTCCAATCTATTTATCATTTCAATATATTTATCTCTTAATAAAATATGATTTTCTACTTAATACTAAAAAAGGTTCTAATAATTATATTATGTTTTCAATTATGTTTTGAACTTGGTTTTTATACACGCTTTGTTTGAAATTTTTCATATAACGGCTCAGGCTTTACGAAGTCTTGATGATCTTTGACACTTGTGGCAAAGTCATCTGATTTCGTAAAGCCGTTGTTGGGCGACGTGCCGCATGGCACCGACCGACGACGGCGAAGCCTGAGCCGTTGAGGGCGGACTGACGGTTTTTTAACCGGCATGTCCGCTCTCAACGTTTCTCTCACCCCTCGCAGCCTTAATTGCGGGGGTGAGATGTTATATGAAGTTTAATCTTTTTTCCAAATATCTGTCGTTCTTGAATCAAACATATTCACTTTACACTTAAATTTATGTTTAATACTATCTATATGCCTCTTATCCTCTTCTGAAAAAATACCAATATAAATGCTGTAAAGTTTTCCTTCTGGTCTTAACTGGTTAGCATAATTTATTGCATTAATAATATGATCATCATATTCACCAAAATTAAAGCCATAAGTTATTAATGATCCCGTTATAGTTGATAGTTTGTCATAGCAAAACGACAAATAGCTATTATGTTTAATTTGTATAAGTTTATCCTCACCAGGTCCTGCTGTTACAAAAATAGGATATTCATCATTATCAATTCTGTTCTCTATGTTTCTTAATAGATATTCACCATTGTATTCTTCTTTAACAATAGAACTACCAGTATCAAAAAAAGGCAATGCTCCATGTAAATAATGAATATTCTGTTCATTTTTATGCTTTCCCCATGTTAGCTCAGTATAATCGATATCCTCTGAAAAGTTATCTTCATCAATTATTGCATATCTGCCAAAGCCATCAGATATATTTGGTATCTGATTTCGTAATAATATCCAGTACATTAAAATATCGTAATTCGTAGTAAAAAGTTCCCCTTTATATCCTAAGATAGTAGCAAAGAATTCACTACAACTTTGACTTTTTTCTTCTTCTACTTCGAAAACATGTCTCGGATGTAATTTTCTAATTGCGTCAATAAGGCTTAATTTAAGCTTTCTGCAGTATAAATAATCTTTTCAATGAATTCATCATCACGTGAATATTCTTTAGCTAATTTCACGGTAACATCTAGTTGCCTCATTATTAGTTCAAAATTTGTTGTTTTAAAGATATCAAATAGAATTTTTAAATCTTCATCCTTCTGCTCTTGAACAAAACTTTGTAATACATTATATGAAAAAATCTTAGGACTATAAGCAATGCTGAAGCCATTACCCATTAGAAAATTCCAATTCCTTCCTTTTTCCTTTTTCATTTTTTCTCTTACCTCAGTGAAGGTCATTAAGCCCATGATGATTACCCTCCTATAGTTTAAATTTCATATAACGTTTCTCTTGCCCTCGCCGCCTTAGTGGAGACGGCAAGGTGTTAGATGATGGAGCATTATTTCATTTTATGCGTATCTTCTTGAAAATACTCGAAAGCAAATTGTTCTATTTCTTCTGAGTTATCTATTTCATTTCCACTTTCATCGATTATTCTATATTTCTGCTGAATATTTCCTATTGATGATTCTCCTTCAAGTCCCAGTAGAACTCCATAATATATATCAGTAAGCATTTGATCAACTATCTTTCTCATTATATTATTTTGAGCATCAGTTAGATTAAGTTCGTTAATGTACTCGCCAACTTTCGTTTTTAAATTGTTATCAAAATAAATGCTGTTGAACTTTGTCTTTTCAATATAAAACATTTCAACAAACTCTTTACCAGTCATAGTACCCCTCATTAAGTAACTTTTATTTTTTATAATTTTTCCATGTTTTTTTACCTTTTTATTCTTTTAATCATAATTGCTCTTTCATCTAACGTTCTTATAGTCCTATCAACTTAAGTTGCGAGGACTATGTGTTATATAAAGTTCTATCAATTTTAATTATTTCTGGTATTGAATCGTTTAAGTTCAGTTTAAAAATATTTACACTCTGAGGTATAAGTTTGGATAATGAGTGTAAGTACACACTTGGAAAATCAATACCTAAAAATATCCCTTCTATTGAATTTTTAATATCAATAAAATAATCTTCATTATCTTCAGAAATTATTAAAAACCTGTATTCTTGCTCATCACGCCAATCCGTGGATTTCGTAAAATATAGTCTTTCACGATGTTTAATAATATGATGTTCAATAAAAAATTTGTTGAAGTTACTTTGAAAATCCCTTATGTTGTCTTTTGTAACTTCTAATGCTGTACTACTAAAAATACCTTTTGTTGAATCTGTGTATTTAATATCTCCCCTATATACTCTATTTTGCGTAAAATTAGAAGATAAATTATCTACTAATTTTTGCTTATGAATCGCAATACAAATTCCTCTGTGATTATCTCCATATTGAGTCCACATTCTTGGTTTATAAAATCCAGTTCTGTATATATTGCCAGGTTCTTCTTTCTCAGTAATATACTCATAAGCATTTTCTCTATTTTTTGAAAAGCAAATTAACTTAGACTTATTTAGTCTAATATCATTTAACAAAGCTAAGTAATCCAGTTTTTTAGCATCATCAAAGTTCATTCCTGAGTCATTGCCCCAGTTAATTGATATATTTCTTTTCTTTCTTTCACTAGGATCATTTACATTCACGAATGACGAAAATCTAAGAAGCCCTGTTGGCAATATTTTTTCAATTCCGGTTTCAAGTTTTGTGTAGTGATATAACATATCTGAGTCACAATACTTTTTCATTAATTCATCATTTTCTTGATCATCTGTACTATTAAAAAAGAAGAAATCGTCCACCTCCATTTAATTTAAACTCTTTGCTACAATTGGAATATGTAACATTATAAATATTTGTACTTGTCTTGCAACATGTAGATTGTTTTTCAAGAATTTCATATAACGTTTCTCTCGCCCCTCGCAGCCTTAGTTGCGGGGGCGAGGTGTTATGCGATGGAATTAATCTATCTTTTTATTAACATCTTTACTCTTTGCAAATATTAATATCTTGATTATTACTACTATTGTTATAACAAATATCGTAACTAATCCATAGATTATTGAACTTGTATACCACGGAGCTGATTGTATTCCATACGAAAATTTATTTTGCTTATAATCTACATAATTATATATAAAATGAACCAAGAAAACGCCAATTGAAGAACCCATAATAATGTTAAGAATTATATTAAATCTCTTTAGCACTTGTTTCTCCTTAAATATACTAAAATTTGTTGTAACTATTCTAATGTAGATAATACTTCTGTTTTGTTTAAATATTAATGATTCTCTTAAATTCTTTCGCATAACGGCTCAGGCTTTACGAAGTCATGATGATCTTTGACACTTGTGGCAAAGTCATCTGATTTCGTAAAGACGTTGTTGGGCGACGTGCCGCATGGCACCGACCGACGACGGCGAAGCCTGAGCCGTTGAGGGCGGACTGTCGGTTTTTAACCGGCATGTCCGCTCTCAACGTTTCTCTCACCCCTCGCAGCCTTAGTTGCGGGGGTGAGGTGTTATATGAAGTCTTATATGATCTACTAATAAATATATATAGTGTTCAAGTTATTTATGGCATCTAAAATTGTCTTTTTAACTTCCTTTTCTTTTTTGGGATCATAAGCATTTGTTAGAGCAATTAGTAATTGTGAATTAAGATCTAATTTTGAGATTGACTTTTCCTTAGCAAATCCAAAAACTAATTCCACCCTATCTAAATTACACATCTTAATCGTTTCTAGTCCCTTATCGCTATGCCACGAAATTATTAAATCATCAACTTTATATAAATGATCTTCATATCTATCATAATACGGATGATAGATTTTAAAATAATCAGTCTTTGAAGGATAATTTTTTTTGATACTTCGCGCTTTAGCGTCTTTTGTAGATTTTTTATTATTACACTTTGGACAGGTCAAAGTAAGATTTTTTGTATGAAATCCAAATTTTTCATAGTTTTTTTTATCTAGAATATGGTCTAAATGTGGGTCGCAAATAGCAAAATCTAAAATAGATTTACAATAAGAACATCTTCCACCTTGCTGAGCGTATAGATTTAATTTAATATTTTTTTTAATCTCATCAAAACAAGTCTTTTTCCAATCTTTATACGTTTTATAGTTGCCAACTATTAATTTTCTCTCAGAGATCTTCAACTTATAGGGTATATACATTTTTTCACCTACTGAACTTTATTAAGTAAACTAATTAATATTTCTTTAAGTGGATCATATTCTTTGATTAATGGCTCAATACTTTTTAACCTCTTTATTCTCATGATTGTCTCATTGCTAATTTGATTACTTGAATCACTCAAAGTACTAACAAGATCACCAATTTCATTAGCTAAATAGTAATTTCTTGTTGTTGGCATATCAAATACATTTAACAGAATATTTTCTGCAGACCATCCATAAGTGCTGAAATCTTCAAAAGAACATATTCTATCATATAAGTTGTTATCTACTTCATTTTTTACAGTGACTAGTGTTGAACTTTTTGGTTCAAGATCTGATACTAGAAAATGTGAGTGAGTTGCTAAGATAAAATGAGTATTAGAGAACTTTCCAAATACATTTTTTAAATTATTTACATACTGTGATTGCCAAGTTGGGTGCAAACTAATTTCAGGTTCATCAATAAGTATTAACGAATTATTATCAATCTCAGACGCTATTGATAAGATTGAATAGATATAATGTTTCTCACCAGAACTAGTTGAATCAAATGAAACTTCATCTCGTTTCATTAAACTTATTTTAGGCGATTCTACCAGACCAAGCCCTGTATAAATGCTCAAAAACTCATATTTTTCTAGTAAATTATAGGCCATATCATTGTTGATTTTAGGTGTAATAGTAAAAATAATTTCATTATCATTTTCTATTTTAATATACTCATCAAAATCTCCATTTTTAATACTTTTGAGAAACGAATAAAAGTCATCAATTAAGAGATCAGAATTCTTAAATTTTTCATCAATAACTTGATAATTTCTAAAACTTCTACCTTTACTGAGTTTATCAATTTTCTTAGTTAGATCTAGTCCGGATACCTTGCCTTTAGCCAAATTCGTTTTAACTTTATATTTGACAACTAACAACCTTTTATAATCTAAAAAAGTTAACGTTTCCATAACTTTACGATTAAATCCGTCAAGTAAAAGTGAATTGAAAATGGTTTGAATTAATCTTTTCTCTATTGTATTCGCATATGAAGAATTTGAAGTTTCTTTGATCCCTAAATATCTATAAATACTTTCTTTATCGCTATTGTCACTGAATGTAAATTTGTCATTTGAAAGATATGATATTGCTATTATTTTTGAAGGTAATACTTCACCTGTTAACTCCGCGCGAATATTATTAATGTAAACATAGATTTCTGAGTTGATATATTTAACAAAATACTCATTGCCATTTAAAAAATACGTAATCTCAAACTCAGGATATCTAAATTTTGTTTTAGTCTTTTTATTCAACTCATTATGTCTAGAATGATCTTCAATTAATTTAAATACATCAACTAAAAGTTTTAATAAATAACTCTTACCAGCTCCATTTTTACCAATTACAATCGTAGTTAGTGGTAAATCAATCGAATCCTTATTCTTAGTCAATTCTACGTCATATAATATTCTTTCTTTGTTTTTGATTTTAAGTCTCCTAACTAAAAAAATCATCTAAATTCTCCTTTTATAAGATTTCATATAACGTTTCTCTCGCCCCTCGCAACTTTAGTTGCGGGGGCGAGGTGTTATGTGAAGGACTTTTATCTAACTTCTCTTAATCCATGTAAGTATTCTCGTATTTGGTTTTCTAATAACTCCTGCAGTTCTTTAATTCTATTTGGTCTATTTGTATATGCATCCCTATGTTCCTCGATATCCATTTTCGTGTCTCTTGCTAAGGCAAAACTTTGAGAGTATTTCACATCAAACTGAAACATTCTAAATGTATCAGCTTGTTCATAACAGACTTGTCTTAAATCATAAAAATTCTGTCTAAAATTCTTATTATAAAAAGGCGCATATTTTGTTATTAACTTGGAATAAATATTGAAACTTCTAACATAATTATCATATTTTTCTCTATCAAACTCCTCTTTTTCCTTTGGATCTGAAGGAACATTTTCAAATTTCGGATAAAAGTTAAGTGTATCTTTAACGAGTTCAAAAACACTTTCCCAAATTTCTAGATAAATCTCGAACTCTTTTTCGTATTGTTTGTTAGTGACAAATGTAATATTACTTAAAACATGATTTGCTTTAAGGATTTCTTTAGATAATAAAACTTTTTGTTCTTCAATTTCTATTTGATATCTCTTTTTATCACTTTCTAATATTCGATTAGCCCATACTTTACCAATCCAGCTTGAGAGTGCCAAGACAATTGCTCCTGATCCTCCAATACTAAGTATTATAGCTGTTGAAATTTCTAATATTTGCTTCATTATGCTACCTCTTTTTTTATTGTCTTTCACATAACGTTCTTCGTAGTTGCGCCGCCTTAAGTGGCGGAACTACGGTGTTATGTGATGCCCTTTCCGAGCGATAGCGAGAATATTAAGATTTACATTCCTATTGGTTTAAAAAGTTAGTATAAACCACTTGTCATTGTTCTTTATTAACGTGATTCCATCATTTATGTTAGAGATATAATCATATTGGGCATCTAAAACGACCTTCCCATTACTATCAATTATTCCGTATTTATTTTTACTTAAAAATTTAGCCATCTCGTTTTCGAATTTATAGATAATATCACAGTTAGTTTTTTCGACTAACTCACCGTCATTATTAAGTATTATAGATTTTTGGTCATCACTAAAATTAATTGCAAATTTATTCCCAGAGATATCATTTAGAGATGAACTATCAATATTTTCATATATATCAGATAGGTTAATATGAGTTTGATCCGATATGTTCACAATCCATATTTCATTATCAATTGTCTCTACAATTGAGTGGTTCTCGTATATATTCGTAACTTGTTTGAAAATTGGTTCCTGCAAATTTCCTTGATAAAATATACCTAAAATATCATGATTTTTTGTGTAAAAACCATTTGCATTATCATCCGGAAAAACGAGTGTAATTCCATATTCATTAATAATAGTTCCTGCCGAATCAATGATTTTTCTACCATCATAGTTTGACGGACTGAAAATCTCAAAAAAACCATTATCATCATTCTGCAAATTATTGTCTAATAATTCAGAACTAAACGTAGTCTCACCTTTTATATTAATAATAGATACAATATCTTTGCTTTTTTCTTTATCAAATGTATGTACTGTCGCATACCCAGATTTGAAAATGTCACCGAATCCGATCGCTTGATTATCAACATTTTCAATTACAATGCTACCCTTAGTATCAATGTATGTTCCACGCTTATTTTCATCAATTACAAACGCTAATCCTTCACTAAAAATAAACGCATTCAAATATGTAGGTTCAACAACTATATTTCCCTGACTATCAATAAATCCGTATTTCTTATTTTCACCTTCTTTACCATTGTGAATTCTTATAAGCTTATCAGAAATGTCGGATAACTCATCAATGTAGTATCCTGTAGGTTGAATTTCTGTCATTTTGTAATTCGTAAGTTCACTTTTCTTAACATCAACTGTCGAACATGATGATAAACAGAATAAACTAGTCATAATAACCAAAAAATTCATAATCTTTTTCATACAAACCTCCTATTAATAATGCAAATAATCTTTAAATTTCATTTGTTCTCTTTCCTATTGCTATATTATCATTTGAGTTTTTTACTTAATTGGTAACACTTCTTATGTTTTCTCACCTAACAGGGTTTCACATAACGTTTCTCTTGCCCTCGCTGCGAAGTGGCAAGGGCAAGGTGTTAGCCGATGGACTATAATTGTTTTATCGTTACAATTTTCTTGCCTTTATTATAAATGATAATGGAAAATGATTACTTTTTACCTTTGAATAGTAATTCGAAGTAAATTCTTCGGCTTCATTTGATCCTCTATTTTCTTCAATTACCTTTTCAACTATAAAGCCTGAATCATATAGTGAATTTATATATGTTGAAAACTTCCTATTGATTAACGTGAACTCTGAATTTTCTTTAATAAAGCTGTAAACATCCTCATCGTGATAATTTCCAGTAAATAATAGTTGCTCATTTTCTTCATCAACACAATGCATAAAGGGATGATCCCAACTAAATATAAATATTCCATCTTTTTTTAAATACTTTGATATATTACTTAATGTTGTTTTTAAATCTAAAGTCCATCCCAATCCGTAAATTGAATATACAACATCAAAATAGTCATGAGGCAAACCAGGGTCATTTTCCATTGAAGAGATCACAAATTTAGCCTCAATATCATTTTGAGTTAACAAATCTGAAGCGGCCGTTATTTGACTTTCTGATATATCAACGCCCCATAAATTCTTGGCTCCATTTTTTGCTAAATACAATAGAGAGTGTCCACTTCCACAACAAATTTCGAGAATGGATTTGTTTGATATGTCTCCAAATAAATTCAACTCAGTCTCTAAAGGTATATTGCACCCATAATGTGGTAATGCAGTAGTTCCATAATATTTTTTGAAATTATTGTTCCAACTTTTTTTATTTTGTTCAAGTGTTTTATGTAAATCCATTAATTATTCCCCTTTTCAACATTTGGTTTTTTACACTCTCTTTAAATGTCTTTCGGCTAACGTTTCTCTTGCCCTCGTCGCCTTAGTGACGAGGGCAAGGTGTTAGGTGATCGTCGGATTTTAGATTAAAATAACTCAGATATATGTCTATAGAATTCACCTTCTTCTGCAAGAATTCTTATTTTTTTCTTCAATACTTCATTAAAATCAATTCTTCTTTGTATAAGAATTGTTAACTCTTCAACGGTCATCAAAGTAATACTTACCTTCCTTCCGAGCCCAAATGTTTGTATAGCTTCATCGGTATAGCCTGAATAACTAATAAATAATCCTCTTGTAAAAGTAGATTTTGATGAAACCTTTTCATTGAAAATTACTAGATCAGACTTATTAATTCTATCTTTAGTCCATTTAGCTTCTAATAAATATATTTCATTCAAAAACTCAAAACTTCCGTCTATTTGTTCTCCTACAATTTTAAAACTACTTCTAGGATTTAAGCTATTCTTCTCAAAAAAATCGTTTAAAAATCTCTCAAATTCAAATCCACGTAGTTGGCTGTTTTCCATACTTGCTAATTTACAAATACCTTGAAATGCTTCATCAAAATTAAAAGGTTCTTTTTTATTATCTTCTTCTGACTTTTTCTCAACTCTTCCAAGTAGTCTGTTGCCAATTTTCACACATTTTAGAAAGTCTTCACTTTCTTCTGGGCTTACTCCCAAATGTGTTCTCTTATATTCTAATAGACTCATTAACAGCTTACCTACTTGAGTGTTTCCATAGTCAATAAAAACTCTTCTCAATAGCCTAGCCTTTGACTCATACTCATATTTTTTATATATATCAATTTTCAGAACAGAGAAAATGAATCTTTGAAAAGAGTTGTTAGAGAAATCAAGTACATATCCACCACTCATATTTAGAATTTTTTCAATATAAGCTTGTTCAATATAGTTTATATCTGCCATTTTTCTCCTCCTATCTTTTTTTCTCCGATGTCACCTAACGTTTCTCTCGCCCCTCGCAGCCTTAGTTGCGGGGGTGAGGTGTTAGGCGATGGCATTTAATTTAATTTAATTTGATTTTATAAAATCAAATGCAATTATTTTGCTTTGATCGGTGTCGTTTCTCGGAAGCGAATCTGATGGATCTAATTTCCCTACAATATGCTCTATCGTTCCCTTTCTATCAAGCTTAAAGCCTATTCCTTCGCAAAATTCAATATACACTTCTAAATCAGCATATAATTTTCCAGAATTTCTTAGCTCTGTTGCAGTCTCACAATCTTTATCATAAAAAATTTCAATCACAGAAAATCTACCTCCTGGTTTCAATGATCTATGTGCTTCAGTGATCAACTGTCGATAATTCATAACATTACCTAAATAGTTTCCCATAAAACAATCAATAGAATCGTTTTTAAAAGGAAGCGGTTTATCTAAATCTAAGTCAATATAGCCAATATTCCTTTGTCCTTTGTTTGCATCCATATGTGCATTTAAAATAACTGGACTGCCATCAGTAATGAAAAACATTTGGTCATTCTTCAATAACTTTAAAACTGTGCCAAAATAACCTGAAGGACCACTTGCTAGATCTACGATAATTTTTCCACTCTCTAGAACTCTATTAAAAAAATCTACTGCGATTTCTTTTTTCGAATAGTATGTATCAAAGGCATCATATTTTTTACTCATTTCCAGAACAATTCCGTGTTTCTCAAATTCTGTTTGCATATGCATTGACCAATAAGGCCTAACATCATCATTAGAAAATAAGCAGATATATGAGTCTGAGTATTTAAGCTCGTTTTGGCACTTTGTACAACTTATATTGTCATTAATTAACTCTAATTCGCCACCACAGCTACAGTTCGAGATGGTCTTATATTGTTCTATAATTTTCATTTTAGCCCTCTAGATTAATTATTTTTGTGTGTAAAACTCTTGTTATCCATTTTTCCTAAGTATTACTTAAATAAATTTGCTATCGCCTAACTTCTTAAACCTTGCATAACATTCATATAAGATCTAATCTTAGGATGATTTAGGTAGTAGATACGAGGTTATGACTAATGGGTAAAAAAACAGATTTTTTACCCATATCCTCAAAATATGTGTAATAACTACGTGTAATTACTTCCTTGATGTTCATAAAATCTAATCAGTGAATGTATCCACTTTGATAAGCGATTTTATGCCACCCAGTTTACTTCCACTTCCCAGATGGTCCAAATTCCCTCTTTCAAATGAAATTTCACGACGATACCATTTGCACCTAATGACCCATACGCCTTCGCAATATGAACATTATAGCTAAGCATTTGATTTTCAATCTTCTCTACGTACACGATTAGGCCTGATATTTCTTCAGACCGATTCTCAATGCCTTGATCTAGCAATTCTAGATAAGAAGCATCCAAAACAGGCACATGGTACTTCGCTTCAAAATAAACGCGTAGGGCTTCTTTTTCAGGTTGTTCTAATCCTTTTAATGAATCGAAGTCGATGGCAATATACTCAAAATCACGACTGGATTCTTTTCCATACTCAACAATCGTTTCTATGGAATCGGTGAAAATTTGAGCGAGCTGATCCGATTGAGATGAATATAATCTCACAAATAGTATACTTAATAAGACCACACTCAGAATTAGACTTCCTAAGACTAAACTTTTATATTTCATTTTGCTCCCTTCTGAGTAGCAGCTCTTCTAATGCCGCAACCCGATGCTCAAGCTTCTTCGTATTAAGCATTCCCTTCCATTTTGGTATGTGGTTCGGTTATTAGAACTAATCAAATATGACTCCTGTTGGTTCAATAAGTATTAATTTACCTTCATCTAGCAACTTTTTATTCCAATCAAATGTAACTAAATATACTTTGCCTTCTTCAATCAAATTGAACTCACTATGAGTGCATTTTATTTTTTTTTGATTTAACTCAATGTAATAATTATTTCTTTCTTGGACTTTTCGTTCTACTTTAAATAATCCGCCAGTGGAAACAGTCATTGATTGAATATAAAAATATGCTCCTATAATAAATAGCGAGGCAGTCAGACTTGAGTTGATCAAAATTTTTTTTATTCTGGGTTTTTTATTACTTGCCTTTAATTCTCGTTTTGACTTAATTGCATAATACATCCATAAAACCAATAGAACGGGCAATGAATAAAAAGCAATACTATAAGGAATATAAAGCAATTCGTGAATGCTATAATTCCAATCAGCAATCCACTGCAGTTTAGCTAATAAATATCCTAAAAATGCCATATACGTTATTCCCAGTATAACTTTTGTGACTATCTTTCTTTTTTGAGTGTATGCGTTAGTATTCATGAACACCTCTTAGTTCCACTCGTCCAATAGCGCCTGTGCAGCGTTACGAATATCATCGAGCTTAGTCAGGAACATGCCTAAATCATTGACATACGCCACATTAAACAGCCTTTTCGATAAATCACTGATGATGCGATGGCTTGCCACGGCGTGGGTGTTTCGCACATCACTGGTTTCAGCGTCGTGAAAAATCATCGTTATAATCTTTTCGTCTTCCCAGTAAATCAGCTCTACAAGTTTAGCCCTGTATTCTAGTTCTGTGCTGGTGATATGGGGATATAACTTTTTATCGAGGGTATGCTGCGCTTCGTGCTTTAAGAAGGAAATCTTAAAGTGCGTGCTCTCGGTATCATATAACGACTTAATACAGCATAATGTGCCGTCTTTTCCGCTCCAGCCGCCCGTCCCTACTTTACCAAAAGACAGAAAATCCAACCAACTTCTCGAAATAAAACCGTCCATCATGGTGAGCGCGTACTGCTGGACACCATATGGGAGCTCCACTTCGTAGGTTTCATCTACCGAAGTTGCCCAGATGTATGGTCCATAAAACCCTGCTGTATCGCCCCCTAAAAATTCAAAACCTTCATTTCTAATGATCTTTTCCACTTCTAACTCTATGAATGAGTCTTTCGTAATCTCTGTATTTCCACCGCAGTAATTCCACAGATTTTCGAACAGTTTAAGCTCTGCTTTTTGAGGGTTTTCTTTATGCCAAAATACATCGATATAATAGGCTTGATAAATTTTATCAACCGCATCGATGACTTTATTAGTTGAACGCGTCATGAGTTGATGGTTCTGAAACACCTCTTTATATTTTTCTACGAGTTCCGCCTGTTCAGGAAAGCCTTCAAGGTAATTTATCGCTTCATGCAGATTGCCTTTGACTAATAATGAGGAGTAGATTTGCTTATCAAATACTTTCATTTTGCTCACTGCGCTTCATCTGTGCTTCTAATGCACTCACGCGCTGCTCAAGCTTCTTCGTCTTAAAGATCAGGCGGATGACGAAGTACGGTACGCCGATGACGAGAAAGAGTAGTAGTGCGGTGTTGACGAGCTGGAAAATAAAAGTGAAATTGGTATCCATGGTGTGAGTCCTTTCTAAAGGGTTTATATTGATCCCATTATAGTGTGAGTTGATCCAGTGGATTGACGATTGCCATGAGGGATTTGTTTTCTTTAAAGCCTTCCAGTGAGTAGCATATCACTTCATTTTATCATTTATAGAAGCTGACGTCGGCACGTATACATACGGGTTTAAGGGTTCGAAGTTGCTCGTTTCACGGCATCCTTTTGGTATTCCAAACTCAGTTTTCGGATGGCCTCATGAACGGGAAGCCACTCAAGCTGGTGATCGGTTTCGAGAGGCGTCGCGATTTGCCCCGTAATGGTTACCGCATAGAAGGTTCCGATGAGCTCATAATAGTTTTTAGAGCGGGGTGAATAGGCGAACTGATGACTGACACAAACTGGGTGGTGAATTTCGATTTCACAGCCGGTTTCCTCTAAAAATTCTCGTTTCAAGCATGCTTCATGGTCTTCGTCCGCTTCGATGCCGCCGCCTGGTAGGTGATATCCAAAAGGGACTTTCACCACCGCGACCTTCTGGGTTTCATCATCTTGCTGCGCAAGCGCTACGCCATAGACACCGGGGCGTTTGATATAGTGCTTATCAGGTTTTTGAGTGCCGAAGATACGGTTGTTTAACATATGGGAGCTCCTTATTTATCGAATTCATGGTGGAAACTATGGCAACCACGGCTTCTCCTCGGCCAGTGACTGGTAATAAAGGTCCATGAGATCCTGACGCAATGTGCTATCCACGACAAAATGACGACCCTTAAATGCCATACGGTCGCCTAAAAATGTCACTTCTCCACCCGAATAGATTATCCGAAGCTGGTAACCTTTTTCAGAGACAATCATGCTTCTGATATCCGGTTTACGCTTAGCTTCTTCGATGAGGGTAAACAAAGTTTGAATGGTTTCTGGATCCGTGATTACCTTCGTCATAGGGGGTGATGGGAGCGTCACCATGGTCACCTTCTCAGGAAGGTTCTTAGGAATCTGAATCTCTACGAGATAATATGTAATCGCTGCGGTGAGGGTGATGAGCAAGAGCAGGCCGATGATCCGGTTACGTCTCATGGGGTTACTCCGAACGTTTGGGTAGGATGCTCCTGATGAGTGTCGTCACTGCATAATTGATCAGGCCGAGTAACAGTCCCATAAAGGTCGTGGACAGGGGAAGAAAAACAGTGATGACGACGATTCCCCAGATGGTGGACAGCGTTTTACCGTCATAGGTGACACCCACTTCTCCTGTGAAGAAGGCATTCACTAATAGGAAAATCATCATCACGAGGCCGATGAGGAAACCAGCTCGTGCAAAATCCTTTAATCGCCGCTCCAGCGATCGGTCGTTTATTATCGCCATGTGGACCTCCTAAATATGTTTGTGAAAGGGTTTGACATGATTTACCATTTCTTCTATCGTAGCACAAATTGAAGGCGTCCACTAGTTAAATAGCGGATTCTGTCCGTTTGTCAGCAAAGTTTAATGAAATTCTAAGAATTGGTTTTTTTGTGTCATCATTAAGGCCTACATCCGTTAGAAAAAAATAAGCACGAGGTCCTGAATAGTGGACTTCGTGCTCACTGAAATTTTTGTCTTTACTTTTTAACCTGCTCTAAAAACGCTTCTTTTGATTCCACGACCACGAGCTCGCCTTCGATCAAGCCGAATACTTTACCATCAAAGCCAGCACAGTGATCGATACATCCTGATTCAACCGTTTCTAAACCTATTTCTTTAATTTCTGCTGCCGTGATTCCTGAGCAGCAATCGCATACCTTTACCATAGGGGGTCCTCCTAATTAAGATACTTCGATTATATACCCAGTGGGGGTATAGTGTCAAATCGAAAATCTCAGTTAAGACCGCTTATTTCTCTGGTGGGATGATGACAGAAACCTTACCGGTGGACTGGTTTACCACGTAGAGCTGGCCATCCGCGTCAAAGGCGATGGCCGTTGGGCGTTTAAACGGGTTCGTGCTCGGAGATTTGTCCCCTATGGCCCATAGGAATTCGCCGTCTGGGCTAAACACCTGGATTCTACCGTAGTCGTAGTCGGTAATGTAGAGGTTCTGGTCAGCGCCGACAGCGATGCCTTCTGGCGTTCCAGAGATGCCGACGTCCTCTCCTAGCTTCCAGCTGGTGATAAAGGTGCCTGCTGCATCAAACTTCTGAACCAGCTTCGTTTCATAATCCGCCACGAAGATGTGCCCCTCCTGATTCACAGCGATGCCGGTGGCATGTCTGAAAAGGCCGTTTCCCGCACCAGGACCGCCGAAGCGCATGAGGAAGTTGCCGTCATTATCGAACTTCTGAACGTAAGGGTTACCGTCATCGGTGACATACACGTTTCCTTCCAGATCCACAGCGATGCCGATGGCCCTGACGAACTGTCCATTTTCGGTGCCCTCAGTGCCCCACTGAGTGATGAACTGCCCCTCTTTATCGAACTTTTGGATGCGATGGTTGGCATTGTCCACCACGAAGACATGATCGCTGGTATCGACGGCGAGGCCACCAAATCCCAGGGTGTTAAACTGCCCTTCACCGCTGCCCTGCGCATCCCATTTTCCCAGAAAGTTGCCCGATGTGTCGAAAATCAGCACCCGGTTATTACCGGCATCGCTGACGTAGACTTGTTCCATCGAGTTGATGGCGATACCGTAGGGTGCTTTCATAGGCCCATCAGATGATGCAATCTCCATAATCACCTCGTAAGCTTCTGTGGCTGCGGTGGTTTCAGTGGTCTCTGCAGAAGACGCTTCTGTGGCTGCGGTAGTTTCAGTGGTTACGGTGGCCACTGTTTCCTCACCACACGCCGTTAATAAAAATACGCTTAGCGCAAGTAGCGCAATCAATGCGATGCTTTTCATAGGGTTCCTCCTTAGGATTAGTCTAATACTGCTAATATACCCTTTTACTTCCAACTCACACGGCGCAAAATTATAACATTTTTTTCATCCGATACACAGGGATGTTCTGAAAAATATTATTGACTGACCGAGCGGACAGTGTTATGCTGGTGTTAAGGAAGGTGACTTAATTGGACGATCAACATTTAACTCAGCACATGGATAAACGCCTGCTCAAGGGCGAACAAATGAAGCGTGCCATACTGGAGCACGCCATCGAAATCATCTGTAACGAAGGCATCATGCACGTCTCCGCCGCTAAGATCGCCGCCTCTATCGGTACCAGTAAAAGTAACGTTTTCCACCATTTTAAAACTAGGGAAGCGATTTTGATTGGTGTCCACGATTACATCTTCGAGGCCTTTAAGCAGTCCTTCGCACTGGTGGAATCGGATTTTAAAACCTTTCTCAGCACACTGGGCGATGCCCTGTTCGTGCCTGCCGAGGAGACGAAAATCTATAAAGCCTTTTTCGCTTTTTACAATGAAGGGCTTTTCACGACACTCTTCCAAGACCGCCTCAGCACCAGCACCGCCACCATGATCCAGCTCATCGAGGAGCAGCTGACCTATTTCTGTGACCGGGCCCAGTTGACCGACGCTCACACGAAAGAGAGAATCAAGGTCGTCTCACACGGCATCCTCGCCTTTATGGACGGTCTCGGCCTCCATCACATGCTCAGTCCGAATCAGGACGCTTTACGCCAGGTATGGGAGGTTCAAATCACCCTCTGGGAACCATATCTGTTTAACGGATAATTCATCGAGCTTTACTTAGGTAAAGCTCCTCTTTACCCCATCTATTTGACCGGTCGGTCGGTCTTTAAACTAAAAAGGAGAACCCACTATGAAACCACTAAAAGTGCCTAAAATGCTACATGACGTCTTCGGTGAGGAGACGACGCTACTCAACATCCTGCTCATCGCCTTACTCACGGTCTTTATCATGGCCGCTTTACTGCTGAGGTCATCTGAGACTTTCGCTGAAGCTGGGCTTATTAAAGGGGGCATCGCCTTTCTGCTGATCGCCGACATCATCGCTGGCGCCATCGCGAATTTCACGAAGGGCACGAACGATTTCTATGCGCAGCGCCCGTTAAACCGATGGATTTTCATCGCGATCCACGTGCAGCCCCTGCTTCTGGCCTGGCTCCTGAATTCCAGTCTACTAGAGGCCTTCGTCATCTGGACCGCCGTCATCGTCTCAGCCATTATCACGAACCTGCTGAGCGGAAGGCCCTATCAGCGCGTGGTTGGTGCGTTTTTTATGGGAATCGGGGTATTCTTAGTGCTAGTACTCACTCAAAACGACGCCATCGTGCTCCTGACGGCGAATCTCTTCTTCGTCATCAAGGTGGTCTTTAGCTTCAGCGTGAATCACGAAAGCACACACGTCGGTTTATCAGGAGGTCAGCATGAGCATCACATCCTTTAGCGAATCGAACACCGAAGCGTGTGCAGCCGTTATCGCCGCTGCCTTCGAGCAGGATCCCCTTTACGCACTCCATCTGAAATCCCCTACTGAAAAGTACCTGTTCTCTAAGTTCCTCATAAGAAAATCCCTGACGTTAGGTGAGCATAGCCTCGTCATCACTTTAGACAAAGGCGTCATCCAGGCCGCCGCCAGCTATGAGGTCGATTCGGGGCATGCCTTTAAACGGGTGCTTAATCAGCTCCGGTGGCCCTTCCTTAAAGAGGTGCTTAACATGCAAAGGTTCATGTCACCAGCGGCTTTTCGATTTTTTAACCAGTACATGAGGTTCACCACCTCTGTTCGGCCGAAGGAAAGACACCATTACCTGGTCTTTATCGGCGTCCATCCTGAGGCGCAGGGCAAAGGGTATGGAACACAGCTATTAAACGAAATCCATCGCATCGTCGATTCGGATGTGCACAGCGTGGGGATTGGACTAGATACCGAAAATGCAGCAAACATCGCCTACTATCAGCGCTTCGGATACACGCTCACCGGCGAGAAGACCATCGGCGATGTCACCATCTATACGCTGTTCAGGAAAAAGTCTTAACGAAAAAAAAGAGTGGCTCTCGTAAGAGTCACTCTTAAAAATCACCGCTAAATGTATAGACGCCCTTTAAAACAGCTTCTTCAACGAATCTAAAACATCACCCGCTTTTTCGAGTGAAACCTTCGCTTTAACGCCTTCTACGATGGCATTGATTTGATCGTCTGGGAGGTTGATGCCAAGTATAGATTCAATCGCCTTTACAGGATTTTTCTTAAAGTCGTCAGCAAAGCCTTCATTATTTTGAACCTTTGATACGATTTCTTCGATTTTCTCTTTAATGTCCATAATGCCTCCTTCAAATTTAGTACCAACTTTTATACACCGTCTATTTTAAGTTTATTCCCTATAAACGGGATTGTCAAATGGGTCTAAAATCTATATACTCGTAAGTGTACTGTTCTACTGTCTTTTGCTCGAAAGTATTTTAATAATGAGTCATCTAGGGTTCCGTAGCACTTGCTGGCTGGTCCGAGAGAAGACGCACAGCGCGCTGTGAACACGGAAGGATAAAAGCCTGGGAGAGATATTTTGATATTTCTTTGGGCTTTTTTGATTTCTGTTTATAATATTAGAGGAGGCATCACATTTATGAATTTTTTACCCATTATCATGGCGGTGACGTTTAGCATCGCCTATCACGTCGGCCAGAAGTCCACACCTTCGGGTCTTAACCCCATGGTGGCCCTGATCGTCACGTATCTCACCGCTTCGGTGGTTTCCATCATCGCCTATTTTCTATTTATCCCGAAGGAAGGGGCCATAGGAATCATGTCTTCGCTTAAGCAAGTGAACTGGGCCAGCTATGTGCTGGGTTTCGCGGTGGTGGGTCTAGAGCTCGGCTATCTGTTAGCTTACAGGGCTGGATGGAACATCACGCTTACGAGCCTGATTTCCAACTCACTCGTCGCACTTTTGTTAATCCCCGTGGGAATGTTCTTCTTTAAAGAGTCCTTATCCACGAATACGGTCATCGGCATCTTGCTTTGTCTTTCGGGGCTGTTTTTTATCTCGAAGTAGGATCGATCGCCGAAAAATATCGATTGCCGAAAAATATCGATCTAAAAAAGGAGTTTCCTATGAAAAAGTTCATCATCGAAACCGATTTTTGGGAGGTCTTTCCTGAAGCGAAAATCGGCGTCATCCTTGCGAAAGGCATCCAAAACGACATCCAAAACACAGCGATTTACGAAGCACTACTAACAGAAGCAAGTAAAGAAGTTGCTAAGCATCTGCTTGACGAGGAGTTCTCTCAAAATAGCGTCATCAAGGCGTGGCGCGATGCCTATCAACTGTTTAAAACCAAGAAAGGCGCGCGATCATCCATCGAAGCGTTACTTAAACGTGTGAAAAACGGCAACCAGGTGGGCACCATAAACCCACTGGTGGACCTTTATAACGCGGTCTCCATGCGTTATGCACTGCCTTGTGGTGGCGAGGACATCAGTACCTTCGTCGGCGACCTCAGACTCACCAAGGCTAAGGGCGATGAGCCCTTTATCACGTTAGGCTCTGAAGTCAGCGAACCTCCCTATGCAGGCGAAATCGTCTATAGGGACGAGGCTGGCGCTGTGTGTCGCTGCTGGAACTGGCGTGAGTCCGTACGCACTATGCTCACAGAGGAGACCAAGGACGCGTTTTTATGTATCGAATCTGTCGATCCTGCCAGAGCTGCAGACTTTGAAGCGGCGCTTGAAGAACTGAAGGCCTCTATTACAGAGCACCTCGGCGGGTCAAGTGAGGTATTCATCCTCGACCGCACCCATCCTGAAATCATTATCGAATCCTAGGAGGAACTTATGCATCGTGAAATGAGAAGAAGTGACCGCGCCATCACACCTGAAGAAGCTTACGAAATTCTCGTAAATGGCGAGTACGGTATTTTATCGTTATCCGGCGATGACGGGCAGCCTTATGGCGTCCCAATCAGCTATGCCGTCGTGGAGCATGTGATTTATGTGCATGCGGCAAAAACCGGACAAAAGCTGGATCTCATCGCTCAGAACAGTAAGGTCGCCTTCACTGTGGTGGGAAAAACCACGGTCCTTCCAGGCAAATTCAGCACTGAATATGAAAGTGTCATGGCCTTCGGAACGGCTACAGAGATTTCAGGCGACGAAAAAGAGGACGCCCTTTACGCGCTGATTAAGAAGTACTCTCCCGATTTTCTCGAGGAAGGAAAAGCCTACATCAACCGCGCCGGCGACGCCACCACTGTGATCAAAATCGTCATAGACCATTTTACTGGTAAGGCGAGACGGTAAATTTTACTGCTTCCTCAAATATTAAGTTAAAGTCTAACACGTTCAAAAACGCCAGTTTCTCATCAAGAAACTGGCGTTTATTATATTAAAACTGTCTGATGCCTTCGATTTTTCGCGCCCAGAGCACTTCGCCGTCCTTCACCACATACCTTCTGATGGGCTGTAGTGCGATGGCTTCCTCGATGGTTTTCGCTTCAGTGATGACGATATTTGCTGGAGCGCCTACGGTAAGTCCATAACTGCCTAGACGCATGACCTTCGCCGCATCCTCAGTGCACATGCTGAACACGCGCTCGCGTTCGTGTGGAAGGCTTAGCTGCGCCGCATGTGCCGTGACGAATGCTGCCTGCAGCATATCCGCACTACCGAACGGATAAAAGGTATCTCGCACACAGTCCTGTCCGAAGCTCACGTTCACACCACGGTCCAGAAGTTCCTTCACGCGGGTAATCCCCCTGCGAATCGGTTGCTTATCCAGTCTTCCCTGAAGCATTAGATTCGTAAGCGGGTTAGTGATCATGTGCATCTCCGCTTCCTTCACTTTATCCATGACGTAGTTCGCATAGTGGTCATCATACGCTGCCAGTGCACAGGTATGCCCTGCTGTGACACGTCCTTGCCAGCCCACGCGCAGTGTTTCATCCGCCACCATCTCCAGTGTGCGATAAAACGGGTCGTCTGTCTCATCCACGTGCATGTCCACATCGGCATCAAATGCCTGTGCCAGCTCGAATACAAAGCGCACATGCTCGCGGCTATCGTCAGGTGTCGCTTCGTTCGCCGGCATTCCGCCCACGATGTCGGCCCCCATCTCCATGGCGCGTCTCATGAGGTCTGCACACCCCGGATTTTTAAGGATGCCCTCTTGCGGGAATGCTACCACTTGGAGCGTGATCACATCCTTGTATTTCTCGCGCAGCGCGAGGATGCCTTCTAGTGGCTTAAGCCCACCGATGGTGTCCACATCCACATGGGTGCGCATAAATAGTGTTCCGTTCATAATGGCCTTTTCCACCACATCCGATGCGCGCGCCACAATTTCGTCCACCGTATACTGCTTTTTTCGTTCCCAGATAATCTCGATGGCTTCCTTCAGCGTCCCGCTTACATTCGGTCTCACCGAGTCTAAAATATTTACTTTATCCAGATGGATGTGCGGATCCACGAAAGGCGCCGTGGTCAGCATCCCCTTTGCATCGATTTCACGTTCCGCATGATACGCGATTTCTGGTACCATGGCCACTATTTTTCCATCCTTTATCGCGATGTCCAAAATTTCCCCGTTTCTCAACCGTGCATTCCTGATAATCATCTGCATCACCAACCACCTTTCATATAGTGAATATATTATTCATAATATGAATATACCGCAAAAATCACTGTGGTTCAACCCTAAACACAAAAATACACATCATTAAGTATCACGATCTTTCAACAAACAAAAAAACGCTGAAAAATCAGCGTTTCAAGGTCTATAATACCCCAGTAATGCGTATTGCGCCTTCCTTCATCACACGTGCGATGGTTGCGATGGTTTCGTCTGTCGCGCGACTAGAGGGGAGGATGGTACACAGTGCAAAGATCAGGTCCCCATGCGCAGAAAAAACAGGTGCTGCGATGGCGGTGATCATCTGATCGTACTCATCAATCTCCGTGATAAAGCCATTGGCACGATAAGAGACTATTTTTTCGGATGTCAGCTGCGGATGCACATCGATTTTTTTAGTAGTATGGTTTGAACCTTCTGCAGTATTTGAAAAGGCGATAAACACTCGGCCTGCGGCAGTCTCCTGAACCGGTAAGCGCCTGCCGATTTTAAGGCTCGCCTTCAGCGTTTGATCGGATTCGACGCCCCTTACGCAGATGACCTCATTTTCCTTACAGACGAAGAGGTTGGTGGTTTCCCCCGTGAGCTGCATGCACGCCTCTAAAATTGGATCGAGACGACGTAGGTAGTTTTCCGATTCATAATGAATCATCCCATGCAGGTAAAGCGCCAGTCCGATGCCATACAGCTTCGTCGCTTTATTTTGCGTTACGAATCCTGCATCGATGAGGGTGTTCAGCTGATGGTAGGTGGTACTGACATTAAAACCCACCGCAGTTTGAATCTCCTGTATGGAAACCTCTCGGTCGGCGTTCATGATATATTTAAGGATTTCCAGACCCTTTTGAAGGGCTCTCACCCGCGTTCCCGTGGACTGTTCTTCGATGTGTGCCATGACGATCCATTCCTTTCGTTTCTATTATCATTACTATACCATTATGCATGCAGAAAGAGAACACCATTATAGGTGTTCTCCATTTTTATCCACTGACCGCCACCCTGACCATCACTTCATTATGCCTGAAAAATGGTGGGACATAGGGACCATTATAGATGGCCACCATGAAGTTGGACGTGATGGTGTAATTTTTTTGATGAACCCACTTTTCGAGGATGCGCATCTGGGCTTCCTCTTTACGGGGGGAGGAGTTGCCTGAGTAAGTGAGGGTGGCGAAAAGGCCCTGCTCAAACTTTTGAACCTTAAGCCTTGGGTCCTTGGGTGTCGGTATGCGCTCCCATTTTTCTCTGGGGACCACGAACGCCATCTTCTGCCCCCACTCGGTCACCTCTTTGATCACGGGGATGGTCATGCTGATTTTTTCGTTCTGAACATTATCACTGCTGATATAACGGAAGAGGGTGCCGAATCCCCTGTCCAGATCGGGATCCGAGGGGTTCTCGTATTCTACGATATAGAAGTCGTAGTATTCACGGAGCTTAAAGGCATCCTCCTTAAACCTAACGTGGTATTCTGGAGATTCATAGTGGCTCATAGTGCCCTCCTGTTCGCCCTAAGGCTGCATTGCACCGAAAAGTACGAGCCAAGCGAGGATGGATTTAGCCACTAAGCTGAGGATGATGTAGATGCGCTCGCCGTAAAGATAGTCACCCCACTTGCCGATTTTTTTATACTGTAAAACCATGTTCACCGGGAAGGTGTTGAATGCCACGAAGTACGTACCGACGATAGCCCAGACAAACCATGGTACCCTATCGAAATTACCTGTTCCCAGCATATAGAATAAAATGGCGATCCAAGGACCGATGCCTGAAATACAGCCCCAGATGAAGGCACGCCAGTCGACCTTTTGCTTATTTTTACCGACGTTCATCTCTTCCATAACGAGTCCGAAAATATTCATCATGGCATTGGTGATAAAGATGAGGATTAAGCTGACGATGTCATAGATTCCGAATAAGGTGGCGATCAGCACGATCATGATGGATGAGCTGAGTGCGTATTCATACCATCTGAAACGGTTGATGCCCTTTTGCAAATCTGCAGTGTATTTTTCACTGTTTAATACGATGATGAAGTGCGCTGCTGCCGATATAAACAAGAAGCTGGCCACCAGCACGCCGAACGGGAGTTCAAAGAGCTGTTTACTGGCCGTTTCCAGCGACATGGTGGAGACGTTGAAGGTTTGAAAATACTGGATGATTTGTGGCTGAAATTCACCGATCTTCTGGATGACGCTGGATGCTAAAAACAACATGATCACTGCTTGTATAAGGTGGAATAATCCCATGATAACGTTAAAACGTTTGAGTTTGTTCAGTTTCTGTTCCATAGATGCCTCCGATCAAATTTGAGAATCATTAAAATATCACTTTATGTGATATTTATACCCCGAATTTCGATTTTAATCACCTATTGCAAACTAAATTTTCAGCATCTATTTTCAGCGTCCTTTTTCATCACCAATTCGGATCACCAAGATTTTGCTTTCGCTACGGCTTCGGTTCGATTCTTAACCCCGAGCTTACTGAACAAATCATTATTATAGCTTTTCACCGTGCTTAAGGAGATAAACAAATGGTCCGCGATTTGCTGGTTTGAATACCCTTTCTCGATGAGATTCAAGATTTCACGTTCTCTCGCCGTTAGCGCTTCGTATGTCTCCCCCGCGTGATATTCCATAAAGGGGAGGCGAATCTGCTCTTGTTCCGCTAGCTGCTGCGCCTTTACTAAAAGCGCGTCTTTCTGACTAGACGTCTCTGCGAACCTTATACTAAGGAGCATCCACTCGATAACGTGAAGCCAACGCTTCTGCTCGGTAGCCCGATTGATTAGCGCAGTACAAAGGGGACTGAGCCAATGTCCATAAACCGTAGGTGAAGCATAACGCACGAGGAGCTTCCATTTCGTCTCATCCGCATAAATGGGCAGCGTGCCCCCCTCATCAAGAACGAGGTTATTTAACTGGATAAATTGTTTAATCAGTTGGTTTCGTCTAGGGACACTTGACTCGCGTGCGAGCCTTATCCACCAGGTCATGAGCGGAAGCGTCAGCTGTTCAGGAATCGGATTCGGAAACACATCTCCCTTTCCTGCGATGAGCGCTTCCTTAGCACCATCGAATGCGCCTTCATTAATGAGTAATCGCGCCTTTACCAGCGCGTACTTCAATCGCCAATCCATAAATTCAAAACGGTGCCCATAATGCTGGCTCTTCTCCAGCCATTCATGTGCTTTTGAAAATTCCCCGCGAATGGTCTCAATCATGGCCAAATAGAGGGTATAGGTCCCCATCAAAATCGGCACAGTGCCCGTCGTCATGACCTCTTCCATAGCTGATTCCAGCATTATCTCTGCAGCAGTCAGGTCTCCCTTTTGAATCAATAGCTCTGCGACAATCCACGAAAGGGTATTCCGAATCACCGGGTTAAGTGTCCACTGCTTTCCATCCTTAACCGTCACCATGGAAGCGATGGCCAGATCCAGTTCACCCATCCCCCAGTGCATGGTAGACATAAAGGTATCGATGATCCATTGCTTATTATATTGATGCTGATCGGCTAACATTCTCAAATTTTCAATATGTCCCATCAAGGCTTCGTAGCCGCCACGAAGTGCCGCGATGTAAGCCCTAGCGCGTTCCATCGTTCCGGGGAAATTTTCGATTTCTATTCGGTCGTGGACGATATATGCGTCAGCACTGCCATCCCACTGCTTCCACTGTTCATATAGGCGCTCTGCCCGCTCAAACCAAGGGGTCGCGTTTTGGACATCCCCTTTATCGAGGAGTGACCAGGCGATGCCCACGGTCAGTATCGGACTGCGGCCGATCACTGCCTCTGGCAAGCGCATCGCGTAGTCCAGCCACGTCGAGGACCTAAGCGACATATCCATTGGCCCCCAGCTGAGTTCGATCAGTTGAGCGGCAGGCTCGAAGCAGTTCCCTTTTAAATAGTAGTCCATGGCTTCCAGCGTGTAGCCCTTTTGGGAATACCAATCCCCCGCACGAAGGTAGACCATGGCGCGCGTCGCTTCATCCTGGGTATTTGAGTGGTGTAACAGTAGGTCGCGAAACAGATGGTGGTAGCGGTACCAGCTGCCGCCTTCGTCGAGCTTCACTAAAAACGTGTTTGAGGCTTCCAAATGTTCGATGATTCTACTGGCGGTATCCAGCGGCAAATCCAATGCGGCATCGCAGAGCTGAGGTGTAAAGTCATTTAACAACGCGGTCTTTAGTAAAAAATCCCTCATGTCATCGGACTGGTTTTCTAACACCTCCTCCATGAGGTAATCCATGACGAATTGCTGCTTTTCCGTAATACCCTCCAAAAATGGGGTCATGTCGCTTGATTGCTTCAGGGTATATAGGAGAAGATGTAGGCCGGCCAGCCAGCCCTCCGTTCGGTTATATATCATATGAAGCGCATAGGGTGATAATGTTCGTTCTAGTTGCATGCCTACGAGCATAGCGGCATCGTCGTAGTTAAGCTTGAGATCCTTCATCTGGAGTTCGGTAACTTTGCCTTCGCTTTTGAGTTTTGCCACTGGAAGCAGAATTTTCTCCCGGGAAATGACCACCAGCTTCATGTCATTTGGCAGTTGTTTAATAAGCGCCTTCACGAAGCTTCGAACAGGCTCTGCTTGAACGGTATGGTAATCGTCTAGAACGAGGACATAAGGCTGCCCTAAAGTGCGCAGAAGCGTCAGCATGGCCCTTATAAGCTGATTTTCCTCTATCGTCTGCTGAGCGTTTAGGAGCTGAAGCATCTGATTAGATATGGCGGCATCGATGTTTCGCAAACCAAAGGCCATATAGGTTAAAAATGCATTTAACGTATTATCCCATGAATCGAGTGAATACCAAATATGCGGGCTGCGGGTTTCATCTAGCCACTGGCTGACCAGCGTGGATTTACCTGCACCTGCCTGTGCGGTGACTAAAATCAGTTGAGAGCCATTTAAAGTTGAAATCAAAGTGTTTCTGTTTATTAAATGTGAGGGAAGCTGAGGCTTGTTGAGCTTCGAGTGGATTAACGCAGACATAGAAATCCTCCATTTGTTCGATGACCATAATATACCCCATCACCTATTGATTACACAAGAACCCTGTGGACAATACCAACTAAAGTTGGTATTGTCCACACTTAAAATAGGGTATACTACTATCAAAAGATTACTATTTACAGGAGGTGCCTATGAAAGCCATCATTCAAACCCATTATGGTTCCGCTGAATCCCTTAAAATTACACAGATCGATACTCCCACTCCCAAACCTGATGAAATCCAGATAAAGGTCATGGCCACCTCTTTAAATGCCCCAGACTGGCGGTTATTAAGGGGTAAGCCCTTCATGGTCAGACTCTCCTCTGGTCTCTTTAAGCCGAAGCATCTCGTTAAAGGAACGGATGCGGCCGGTATCGTCACCGCTATAGGTGGTAACGTAAAAACCTTCAAGGTGGGAGATGAGGTCTACGCCGATCTGGCGGACAGTGGTTTCGGCGCTTTTGCGGATTATGTCTGTATCGATGAAAAACTGGCAGCTTTAAAGCCGAAAACCCTTTCCTTTTTAGAAGCCGCTTCCCTTCCCCTCACTGCGATCACCGCATTACAAGCCGTGCGTGATAAGGCGAAGGTAAAAGCAGGCGACCGCGTGCTGATCGTCGGGGCTTCAGGTGGCGTCGGGAGCTATGCCATCCAGCACTGTAAACGCTACGGGGCCCATGTCACTGCTGTGGTGAGCACAGGAAGAATCGCACAGGCAACTGCACTGGGTGCAGATGCCACCATCGACTATACGCGCACACCTCTGGATCAGGTGTCCGAGAAGTATGATATCGTGCTCACCATCAACGGCTTCTACCCGCTTGAAACCTATAAAAAACTGCTCACCAGCACAGGGCACCTCGTGCTCGTCAGCAGCGGCAAAATGTCTCAAATCCTCACCATCACCGCTTTTGGCCCGCTGCTCTCTAAAAAAGGCGGCCAAACCTACTCGGGCTTCTTAGCCAGACCCAGTGGCGCGGACCTCGCCCACCTCAGCGCACTCATCGATGATGGTCACTTTATGCCTGTCATCGAGCGCGAAATCGCCTTTGAAGACATCCCCAAATGGATAGGCGAGCTGGAAAAGGGACATGTGGGCGGTAAAATCGTGGCCTGGGTGAACAAGGAATAGTTTTCTCTTGCACCTTTAAGACACTTCTGCTAAAATGAATCGTGTTCATAAAGGAGTGTATCATGCCTAAAATTATTAATGAACCGGTTGCAGCCATTAAAAATGCTGCAAAGGTTATCCTAAGCGAAGAGGGTTATCAAGCCCTCAGTATAAGAAATGTCGCCACGAAAAGTGGCATTGGCATCGGTACGGTTTATAATTATTATGAGAACAAAGAAGCACTGACGATCCAGCTCATGAGCGATTACTGGAACGACTATTTTGAAATCATCGACGCCGTTGACGCGAGGCCTATTAGTCTTTATGAAAAGCTGGCGATCATCTACGATCATTTTAAAAGCTTCACTGACGATTTTCACGAGATTTTTCTTTCGCAGAGCTTTAAACCAGCCTACACTACGCGCACTAAAGCGAATAAAGTGAGCTTCATGATTAGGCTTCAGGATCGTTTTAGCCTCATGCTTCAAGGCGTGGCTGCTTCTAAGCCAATGGCAATGACCGGTGATGAAATTGCAGAATTTATCTTAGCTAATTTCGTTTCCATCACTTATATGCCCACGTATTCCTACGAAAAGTTTGAAAAAGCGCTAAAAGCTATTTTAGAATAGCGTTTTTTTTGAACACAAATGAACACTGTTCATTTAAAATATTTAACCGACAAACAAAGGAGACATCACATGAAGAAAAACAACACCCTTATGCTCATCCTCTTTTTATCCGGAATTTTTTTAGGCGCCATCGACAGCGGAATTGTATCACCAGCACGTGAAGTCATCCAAAGAGGCTTCGGAATTGACGCCACCTCTGGTATTTGGATGATTACGATCTATACCTTAATGTATGCTGTATCTATGCCCATCACTAGCAAAATGGCGGATCGCTTAGGCCATAAGCGCGTCTATGTATTTAGCATCACCGTGTTTATGATCGGCTCTCTTTTCTGCGGCCTCACCAACTATTTCGATAGCTACGCCTTATTTTTAATGGCACGCGTCATCCAAGCGATTGGTGCGGGTGGTATTCTTCCTATCGCCACGACAGTTATCGGACAAAGCTTCCCAGAAGAAAAGCGCGGTATGGCACTTGGTTTAGTGGGCATGATCTATGGCGTCGCCACCATTATCGGACCAACCTTAGGAAGTGCACTGCTTTCTTTAGCAGGGCTTGCAAACTGGGGCGTCATTTTCCTTATAAACGTACCCATTGCTTTAATGATTTTAGTCTTTTCTAGATCGATTCCCAACACACCGCCTGCTGAAAAATCGCCGATTGACTTACCTGGCGCTATCTTGTTAGCGGCCTTTGTAGGCAGCTTAATGTATGCACTCACCAATTTAAACTTCTTTAAGTTTAAAGAATCAATTACCTCGACCTCTGTTTGGCCATTCCTCGTCATCGCAGTAGTAGTGCTCCCATTCCTCATCTGGAGAGAGTTAAAAGCCAAGGACCCCATCATCAACATCCGTTTATTTTCTGAAAAAGAAATGGTCTCCATCTTAGCAGTGGCATTTATCACTGGTGTCGGCCTTATGGGAATGGTGTTCGTACCTCAGTTTGCTGAGAACACCCTAAAAATTCCTTCAGGCAATGGCGGTTATCTCGTTACACTGCTCGCTGTTTTCTCTGGCTTTTCAGCACCAATCAGTGGAAAGCTGCTGGACAAAAAAGGTGGTGCCTATGTTTTACGCATCGGATTTGCGAGCATCGTCATTGGCACACTGGTTCTTGCATTATGGGCTTCGAAGTCACTCTCATGGCCTACAGTCATCTTAGGTCTTGCTTTCATGGGAATCGGCGTCGGCTTTACTATGGGTGCACCACTCAACTACCTCGTCCTGAATAAAGCCTCAAAAGAAAATGGTGCAAGCGCACTGGCCACCATGAGCCTCATCCGTTCACTAGGTGTGGCGGTTTCACCGAACATTATGATCGGATTCATCATCAATGCAGGCACCAACGTCATGAAAAACATAAACGAAGCCATTATGCCCGAGGGCATGACCTTTTCGACTGAAGGCGCTAATGTCTCACCTGAGCTGATCAAGGGTCTCCAAAATGCCGATGTCACCAACATCGTCGATAGGCTTACACAATTTCTCGATGCAGTGGTTCCGGCAAATGCAAAGGCTTATGTCCTCCCTGCCATCGAAAAATCAGCCGACACCATCACACTGGTTTTCCAAAAGACCATCAACGAAGGCTATGCGCAAATGTTCCTCATGACCGCAGCGGTATCTCTCATGGGCCTCGTGCTAACGCTGTTTATCGAGAAGAAAAAGTCAGCCTTAAATTAATTTTATTACACTATGTGATATTTGATTTTTCTGGGTATCTATTTACCATAATAATTCTAACTTATATTAGGAGGCACTTATGCGCACAGGAAAAATCATCGCTTGGCTCGGTCTCATCGCCATGACTGCAGGGCTAGCTAACGGCTTCATCAACGGCGACTTCTTTAAGGATGGCGGCGAGCTCTTTGCAAACCCATGGGGTGTCATGTCACTTATCGATCTCTACGTCGGATTCACCTTATTCTCCATGTGGATTGCGTTTAGAGAGAAGTCTTTCCTCGCAAAACTCATATGGATTTTAGCGATGATGATACTGGGCTTTTTCACAGGGGCATTATACATTCTCTACGCTTTCTATACCTGTAAGGAGGATTGGGCGACCTTTTTCTTCGGTGCTAAGCGCGACCAGGTGTTAAAATGACGCGAACTGAAATTTCCGAGGAGCTGAGGTCCGTCATCTCTGGAAAAACCTTAGATGCCGTTTTTCCGCCACTGGTTTTCTTACTGGCAAACGGTTTATTCGGGTTAATAAGGGCTGCCGCCATCGCAGCGGCCTTTTCCCTTCTCTTAGTGGCCTTTAGGCGCTATCATAAAAAATCCTGGAAATATGCATTTTCAGGATTCTTGGGAGTAATCATCGCAGCCGGCTTCGCATTAATCGCGAATAACGCTGCAAACTACTATTTTCCAAAGATCATTACCAGTGCGGGACTCGTAACGCTCTCACTGGTGAGCTTAGGATTAAAAAAGCCCCTTGCAGCTTGGTTAAGCCACTTATCAAGAGGCTGGGAGCTCGATTGGTTTTGGCACCCTGATATACGCCCCGCTTATTCTGAGGTAACCCTTTTTTGGCTAGCCCTATTTGCCGTGCGCGGCATTCTTCAGTTTATATTGCTGATCAATAACAACCTCGCCGGACCTGGTATCGATGAATTTAGAACCCATGCACCGAAGCCTTGGAGAGGTCAGACGAGAGGTTTTTGATGACAAGCCCATGACAAACATATGACAAGTTTGTTATTCGTTTGACTAATGCAAGTTGGTTATGCTAAGATAAGGATGAAAAATACGAAAGGAGGTTATGCAAATGTTTATCACTACTACGATTATCAAAACTGAAAATGCTATTACTACAAAGACAATTTGTCATGACACTCCGTCTATAGGTGATGCGTGCTAGGTGTAATTTAACCGAGCGCAGCTTTTATGAGGATTACGGTGTATGCGATTGTGCATGCACCGTTTTTTAATGCCTAAAAGCGGGGGGGCAAAAGGGGGAAAACCATATGAAAAAAATCGATACGCCATATGTATTCAATGATCTTAACGGTAGAATCTTCTATAAACCGTTCGATGTATTTGAAGACTACGCGAAAAGTAAAGATTCAGATGTGATTAGATTCACGCGATAATAAAAATTAAAGGAGAAAAAATTTTATGAAGAAGATCAATATGCTTCACGTATTTAACGACTTAAACGGCATATATGTTTACAAATTATTTGATATATTTGAAAACAACAAAAAAGCTGACGAGTCTGACTATGTACGATTCACTCGATAATAGGGCGATCACCATAGGGATATGAAAAGGCTGTTTCACTTAGGGAATTACTAAGCGAGACAGCCTTTTGATCTTTTGTCAAATTGTGTTTGCAGTTTAAACCGGCGATTATAACGATCTGGTTTTTACACCGTGTACTTCCAGCGTCGTGACGAACAACACCTTACGCGCGACAAACTCGAGCCGTGCGCCCGTCAATGTCACGTTTTTCTTTACATATACCTTATAATCTTCCACTTCAAAAACATCGTAATGCTCCGGAACCTCCGGAACCCGATACCCCACTTCAGGCATCGAAAGTGAACCACATCAGCCACCGCCCGAGTGAATCAGCGATACCGTCAGCACTTTAGCATGTTTTTTCCTGAGAAAATCCTTCACTTCATCTCTTATCAAAATCTGCATTAATCCAGCACCTCAAATCCATTATGTCGTCACACTCTCTAAAAATGTGATGGTCTTTTCTTCCGAGTTAAGTTCGGTGAGAATCCCATATGGCAAAATCCCGATGGGAATCGCGTGTCCGAAATTCACGTTATAGAAAATCGGCAGATCGTATAAGTGCTCTTCCTCACACACCACCTGCTTTATGGCCGTTTTGTACTCATCGTAATACACCTCTGCCTGAGGCTTGCCCACCATGATGCCTTTAATCACTTTTAGGATCCCCTGCGCCGCTAAATTCCTGAAAGTCCATTTGATGATATCTGGAGAAGGCTTATCTTCACTGGTTTCTATGAACAGGATGGCACCTCGCCATTCATCGATGGTCGGCCATATGCTAGTCCCCACTACCATGGGAAACACGTCGATGCAGCCGCCGAGGAGGTGCCCCCTCACGGTTCCCCCGCCACTGATGACTTCATATCCTTTAGTGTCCGGTTTCATCACATTCGGCTTGTTGATATTTTCCACATCCCAGGGAACATAATCATCGCTCCACTCTGGACTGGGTTTGAGTTCATATCGCGACCACTCACCGAACAGCACCTCTCTAACCGCCTCTTCTGTGTACTCTGACATTCTCCCATATTCGCCAAACTCGCACATGATGGATGGTCCATAAAACGAAACGAGCCCCGCTTTAAACATCATGAAGTGGTTCGTCGTGGTGTCCGAATACCCCATGAAAATTTTAGGGTGTTTCCTTAGGGTGTCAATGTCCACGTATGGCAGAATCCGTATGGTATCGTCCCCACCGATGGCGCAAAACACCGCATCGATGGTGGAATCCTCAAACGCATCCATCAGATCCTTTGCCCGAAGCTCTGGGTACGCCGCCACGAACGCACTGCCTTTTAGGGCATGCGGCATCACCACCACGGTCAGACCAAAATCCTCTTCTAAGCGTTTTTTCGCGATTTCATATTTATGAATCAAATCCGCATCGCCTAGTCCGCCCCATGAAAGGCTTACCACAGCGATTTTGTCCCCTTTTTTTAGTCTTTTAGGCTTGATCATACCGTCGATAACCAATCAAGAACAGGCTGCAAATTCTCTTCTTTCACCCCATCATACCCATTTTCAATAATCGAGATTGCTTCGATCTGTCGCTCATCCTTATTTTCTTGCTTCTTAAGCATGTTGACGAACAGCTTCATCATGAATCGGTCCATACCCGTAAGCGTGTTAAGCGGCTTGCAACCGCCACGCATATAAAAGAACGGCATGTTCTGAAGGTTATTTCGACTAATAACGGTGGCTTCATCGGGCTCAGCTGTACGACCAGTTCCAGAACCACACACCGCTTTCACATTATGCTTGCTCATTTTTTTAAGGCCTTGAACCTTTCCGACCTTCATCCAGCCGAGAAAGATGACTTCTTCATTTTTACTCACCTTTGAAAGCTCAGAGACAGAATACGCTTCAAGCTGCGTCTTTTCAGCTAGCATTTCCGCATAGCGCTTGGTAAACCCTGTTTTTGATGCATAGACGATGACCATCTAAACCTCCAGATTTATTTAGATTTTCTTTTTCTAAAATACTGCACCACTTCTGCGATCACACCGAGAATCGCACCCACTGGCAATAAATACACATAAACGACGATACTAATCAAATCTTCCCAACCAGGCGCGCGGTTATTGACGATTAGGACGAACATGTAAGCGAGTGCGATAAAGTTCGTGCTGGCATAAATTTTGAAGAATAAGCTTTTCCCGAAATAACCCGCCACCACAGGTAAAACCGCTGACCCTAGTGAAAGCAGGAAAAAGTTGAGGATTAGTCTCGCATCTAATGCTGTTCCCAGTAAGAAGCGGGTAATCATTAGGCCTACAAAGACGATGCCTGTATAGATCAATAGTACATTCAACCATTTTTTCGACTTCTTTTCTGGTAACATCTCGTTCCCTCCTTAAAATTAGTTATCCTGTCATCTTTTCAAACTGTGTTCCGCATGATTTACAGGTAACCCTGATTTTACCCTTTCCTTTGGGAATTTTATAGTGAACACCACACTTTGGACATGGCTCTACAGTAAAATCCAGCATACTAAGCAATTTATCGCCATTAAACCCCACGAGAAGTTCTTCGCCTACTAAAAATGCAGGCACTCCTGTCAGCTTCAGCATATTAAACTCCTTGAGTGCTTCTGGATTTGCGTTTACATCCTTTTCTTCAAAAGGGATATGATGTGACCTCAAAAAATCCTTTGCGGTTTTGCAGTGAGGACACGTCTGCGTTACATAAGCAACCACTTTCTTCATCTGGTCTCCTCCTCATCTGTAAAAATTATTGCGTTAAAAATGAAAGCACTTGAAAAAACAGTCCAGAACCTAAAATAAAGACGATGAAGAGTTTCAGTAGATTTCTCCTGAACGTCATCTTCTTTTCGTAAACCGCTTTATAATTTTCTCCATCACTGGACAATTCATCCGTTTCAGCATTTACAGCAATCGTTTCATCGATCGTGTCTTCGACGGACTCATCGAATGCACGCTCAGCCACTGAATCCTTCCAAAAGGCATCGATTAAGGCCTTCGCATTTTCAGCATCCTCTTCATCGACGCAGACAGACGTCCCCAAATAGTTTACACCTCCATAAATCTGAAGATAGGAACCGATGCCTTCGTTCCTAATTTCACATACGATGCCATTCTCCTGAAGAAACTCTGACACCATGAGAATATCACTTTCAAGTGTCGAAGTATAGACTTCAACCAGTTGGATGGCTTCATCATTTGTTTCGATAACCTCATCTTTACTTTGATTCGCATAAATGATTTCTGATACCAGTATACCACCACAGTCACTACATTTGGTCGCGAAATCTTCATATTCCGTTTTACAGGTCTGACACCATTTCATATGATTGCTCCTTCTCGTGGTTCACATGACCACCTATGTATTTTTTTCAGTATAACTCATGGATATTAAAAAGGTATTAAAAGTGCCTTACTACTATCGTAAATCGATCTCCTACTGTAATAACCATCCACCTAATTAGAAAAACCGGATAGATATAATCCATCCGGTTTTCATTGGAACAACTAAGCTTCGGGCGCTAGCTGATACCCAGCTGCTTCATAGGAGATAATTCCCTTACCACCTGAATAATCGGCCAGCTCAACCTCATAATACTGACTGGTCGCCAGCGGTAAAACACCTTTCAGTATCGCAGAATCCCCCACGATCATCGGGTCCTCAAACGTTCCACGCATCCTCAGAACATCGGCGATGGCCTTCCCTATGAGTAACTGAGGGAGCACCAGCTCAAACCGACTGACGGGCTCAAGCTTCGCGATTTCCACCTTCTCCAGTGCCATTCCCACAGTGGCTTCTGCGATTTTACGATAGTCAGCCGGAGTACTGTTCACGCTGTCGAACTCAGAATACACGAACCTTACACGCACATCTGTGATTTCTAAACCCTGTACGCCTTTTTTTAGACCGAACAGACAACCATCTCTAACGGCATTCTGGAAGGGCTTTTTTAAATCCCCGAAGGACACCTCTGTTTCATAGCAATTCCCTTCACCGACGTTAAGTGGTTCTATGACCACGCCCACCGTTGCCGGTAAATAGTTTCCGTCTTTATACATATAGATGCAGGCCTCTGAAACGCTTTTCGTCGTGGCTTTATAGACGATTTCAGGCTCGAGAATTTTAGTATCGATGGCAAATCGCTCTTTCAGCAGCTGTTCGATGATTTCCTTTTGCACCATCCCGAATAGTTTGAGTGAAATGGCTTCCGTTTCAGGGTGAATTTCGAAGCTCAAGAATGGGTCTTCATCAGTGAGTAACACCAGCGCATCACACACCTGCCTTCTCATGGCCAAATCATCCGCCACCACTCTGGCTTTAAGGGTAGGTGAGGCAATGTGTACCAGTCGCCGATTAATTGGTGGAACGCCTATCACACTCCCTACAGATAAAGCGTCTGTATAGATTATAACCACATCGCCTGCGGTCGCCACATCTTGGCGAACAGGCTTAATGCCTTTTAACCCGTCCATTTTGAGGATTTTAAAGTCTTTATCCTCATCAAATACAGCATAGGTTTCTCTCAGAACCAAATGGCCTCCGAAAAGCCGGGTGAAGCACCGTCTGGCGCCGTGTGAATCGCGATCGACCTTATAAACCACCGCTGACAGCGCTTCCTGTTCTAAAGCCTGCGTCCAACCTGTCAACAGGTCCAGTAAAGGCTCGATGCCAAGCCCATGTAAGGCTGCTCCATTTAAAACGGGGATTAGCTTTCTTTCATTAAATAAACGCATCGCTTTTTCATGCATTAAATCGGTTGATATAACCTCACCGCTGGACCACAGCTCAAACACCTCATCATCATGCATTGCCAGCGTCTCTAGATTTTCAGAGTACTCTTTTTCGCTTATCGGCCGAAGCGTCGCCGTTCGCTCGCCAGCCTCTGATACCCCATTAATGTGGTATAACGCATCCGAAAGCTCACTTCTGACCTGCTTCATCACAACTTCCATATCCACGCCCATGCGGTCTACTTTATTGATCATCAGCACCACAGGGATTCCCGCTTTCTTAAGGGCATTATAGATCACCTTGGTCTGAGTTTGTACACCTTCTTTTGCCGAAATTGCCAGTACTGCGGCATCCAGTACACTGATCGAACGCTCCACTTCCGCGATAAAATCCACGTGACCTGGGGTGTCCAGTAAATTGATTATATGCGATTGATAGCACATCGTGACCGTCGCTTGCCTTATGGTAATGCCACGCGACCTTTCCAGTGACATGCCATCTGTGGTGGTATTGCCATTATCCACCCTGCCGATTTCATTTATAACGCCACACGTGAAAAGCATTTGCTCTGTAATCGTCGTCTTGCCAGCGTCCACGTGTGCTAAAATTCCTATATTCATCTTCATATCGATTTTTCTCCTAATGTCTTTAATCAATGGGGATGCCATTTGATCAGCATCACCTCGCCATGTTGTCGCCTAATTTTGGGCGCAAAAAAACCACAGTTTATGACTGTGGTTAATCAAACAACGTGTGATTAAATAGGAAAAAAATCTCCTAGCGATTACCAGAGGCCATAAAATATGATTTTATTAAGTTTGCGATTAAAGTTGTACATGTCATATTCTCGACCTCCTAACTGGATTTACCCGTGTGTTCACACAGGTCCTTTGCTACCATTTTCATTAAACCATATCTGTCCGATTAATTCAACCGATTACTTATTTTGACATCAATTTGTCATATAAAGCGAATGGGTTCATAATAATATAACATCTCTCAATGCCACTTTCACCTCGACATTTCCCCCGTTTTCCACTACACTAGTTAATGTCTACAGTTGTTTTTATTAGAAAGGAAAGTATCATGATCGAAATCAAAGAGGTATCGTTTGGATTCCCTCAAAAGGACTTGTTTAAAAATATTTCATTTACCATAGAAGATGGCCAGCACATCGCCTTTATCGGCGCCAGCGGGAACGGAAAAACCACTTTGGTGGAGATGATCATGGATGATGATAAATTCATGTATGATGGAAAAATCATCCGCGATCCGAACTGCCGCATCGGCCACATCAGCCAGTTTTATAAAAAGCCCACGGCGCATACTCAGACGGTCTTCGAATACCTTTGCGAGCCCTTTCTAAAGCTTCAAGCGGAAATCGACGCCCTTTGCACCCTGTTGGAAACAGCAGAAGACATCACCCCAGTGCTGGAAAAATACCAAATCGCCTTAGACGCATTCGATGCCATCGGCGGTCACGATTACGAGACCGATATCACGAAAAAGCTCAACCTCGCGAACCTCGGTAAACTAAGGGATTTAGGCACTGAACAAATCAGCGGTGGCGAGTTCAAACTGATCCAGGTTATTAAGGAAATGGTTCTGAATCCTCACCTGCTTATCATGGACGAACCGGACGTGTTCCTCGATTTCGAGAACCTCAACGCGCTTAAAGACCTCATCAATGCGCATAAGGGCATGCTCCTGGTCATCACCCACAACCGTTACCTGCTGAACCATTGCTTCAACAAGATCATCCATCTGGAAAACATGGAGCTCCAGGAATTTGATGGCAACTTCATCGAATATAAATTTGAACTCCTCCAAAATAAAATCGAGCAGCAAGAGCTCTCCATCAAGGACGATGAAGAAATCGCCAGAAACGAAGCCCTCATCGGCAACCTGCGCATCATCGCCACTGGAAACGCCGACGCGTCACGCGGCAGAGCCCTCAAGGCGCGCAAAAAAGTACAGGAGCGCCTCATCGCAAAACGCATCAAAGCCCCATTCGTCGCCATCAACCAGCCGAACATTCGGTTCGATGCCGATCCGCTTGAGCTGGAAAGGCCGATCCTCAGCGTTTCGGATCTCAGCATCCGCTTTGAGGATGACCTCATTAATCACGCCACCTTTGAACTCAGCGCTGGCGAGAAGGTCGCCCTCATCGGTGCCAATGGAACCGGTAAGACGACTTTATTCAGAACGATCCGTAAAAATGAACATCCTGCCATCACCATGGCAGAAGGCATCAAAATCGGATACCTCTCACAGAGCTTAGGCGAATCCGTGGACGATACCCTCACTGTACTAGATACTTTTTACGAGCTGGGAATGCCGACCTCGGAGTCCATCAAACACCATCTGACGCACTTCGGTTTCAGTGCCGACGTATTAAAGCAAAAGATCTCCGCACTTTCTGGAGGAGAGAAAAACCTGATTCAGCTGGCCATGCTCACCGTTAAAAAATCTGATCTACTGCTTTTGGACGAGCCCACCAGCCATCTGGATACCTATGCTCAAATCGCTCTGGAAAACGCCATCGAAGCGTATCAAGGTACGATCCTCATGGTTTCCCACGATTACTACATGATCGCCAACTGTATGGATCACGTGCTGATTATCGAGGACAACACCGTGCGTAAAATGAGCATTCGCAAGTTCCGAAAGATGATTTACGAGAATCATTTCTCTCACACTTATCTTGAACTGGAGCAAAAGAAGAAAGCCTTCGAAACGCAAATCGAGAAATGCCTGCACCAGCAAGATTTCGAAAACGCGAAGGCTTTAGCGGAAGACCTCGAAGTGGTCATCCAGCAAATGAAAACGAAGTAAATCAAATAATCAAATAGATCAAATAATAAAAATGCCACCTCGCGAGCACTGCTCTAAGGTGGCATTTTTTTGATGGTCTTTAATAGTTGATGGTGATCTCTTGATCCTCCAAATGCTTGTCCTCGAGAATGCTAAACACGTATTGCTTAAAAAAGCTGTCTGGCGCTTCCATCCAGAGCTGATAGCCTTCCGAGCCAACCACATCAGTGGCATTTAATGCCTCGGTTCCGGCAAAATAACGGATGTTTAAAATCCGCATGGTTTCTGACATGTCGACGCGCTCTGCCTCCGTATAAGTATCGCTTTTCGAAAGCTGGCGGTATGCCATGTCATAAGCGAACCCTCCGAAGTAATCTGCTGCATAGTCCTGAAAGTTTAAAAGGTTCACATCGTTACTACCGAGCTCACGTGCCCATGACGCAACGTCTACCACTGATGTGTGGTAGGATAATGATTCATTTGAAGGCGAGTAATTTAAAATCCCGTACTGATGGGGATTTACTGATAACGCATTATTCACGATTTCCACGACTTCGAAATCCGTCACCTTTTCAGAGTGGATGTCCTGAACGTGGATGTGACCGCTAAAGACGGTTTGAATCTGAAGTGTTTTAAATAGCGCGATGACGTCTTCATTATTATTTAGTGTAAAACCTTTTCTAATGACATCGCTGTGGTCCATGAGGTTATGGTGCATGACGGCGATGAGCACTGCATTATTTTCTTTTGCACGCTCGGCACATTCCGTAATCCACTGTAATGTTTCTTTGGATAATTCACCGTCGAGTCGTGGAGAACCTAAGGAAGGATTGTCATCATAATGACTGGTATCCAGCATGAGTAGCCATAAATCTTCAGCAGGAGCAGCCAAATAACTGAGTGAATCCTCATCCCTGGATAGGGCGGCATCATATCCAAATTCGGCATAGAGCTTCGTAAATTCCTTAGGGCTTACATCCTCCGTGATGACCTGCTTATCCCCTCTAAATGCTCTGGCATAAGGGTTGAGAATATCGTGATTTCCTGGGATCACGTACACCGAGGTGCCACTTTTTTCGATGCCCGCCAACCACTTGGCCATATCCTCGTGACTTTTTTTCTCACCGTGATTCGTCAAATCGCCGCTGATAATCAGTACATCCGGTTTATCCCGCGCGATTTCATCTGAAAAGGCATTCATGATTTCGTCCATATAAAGGAGCTGTTTTCCGTCACCAGAACGGATAAAGGCTTCATAAGCCTCTCCACCGTCGGTGAGCTGATCCGATAGATAGTGAAGGTCAGTCGTCGCATATAGGGTGATTTCGCTACCCGATTTGATCATGTCTTCCTCAGTTGATTGCGTCGGTGCCATGCCGTTTTGAAAGCGATAACCCACGAGAAGCAAGAGAACGACTGCAACCACTGCCCATATCTTATAGTTTTTTATCCTTATCATTATTCAGTTCCTGTTCTATTTTTAAAAAGTTCGAGTAAAAACGAGACCCTTTTCGTCACGCAGGCTTTAACGATAGCACTTTCCCTGGCGATATCGAAGCCGTGAATCGTTCCCTGGGTATTGTTTAGTGTTACAGAGATACCGGCATCTTTTAACCGCTCTGCGTATAGGATTCCCTCATCGCGCAAACAGTCAAACTCCGCTGTTTCGATATAAGCAGGAGGCAAGCCTTCCAGTGATTCGGCGTGAATCGGTGAGGCATATATCGATTTCTCGTTAACCGGGTCTTCGATGTAAAAGGAAAGGTATTTTTCGATGTCTCTACTGTTGCAAAGTGGCGTGTCTGTAAACTGTTTCATCGATTCTGTTAACATATTTCGGCCGGTTACGGGATAAATCATCATTTGCCCGCATGGCACATGCTGCCCTCGGTCCCTGGCCATTAAGCAAACCACCGTGGCCAGCTGGCCGCCAGCACTGTCACCCCCCACTGCGATGCGCGACGTATCGGCAGAATACTCCCCTGCATGTTCTAATAACCAAGTATACGCCGCATAGCAATCCTCTGGCGCAGCCGGAAACGGGTGCTTCGGTGCAAGGCGATAGTCCACGAACAAAACCTTACAGTTCGCGTTTAGGGCGTAGGTTCTCGCCATTTGAAAATGGTGCGGTGATGCGGAAATGGCAAACCCACCGCCATGAAAGTAGACTAAGCAAGGCGCAGGCTCAGATATTCCCACCGGTGTGTACATAAGCGCCCTGATGGTATGATTTGAACTGATCGCCTGATTTGAACTGATTGCCTGATTCGGCGATGCAGGAATGCTTAAATGACTGACTTTGATCTGCTCCGTCGATTTCTCCATACTGAACAGCGGTCCCATCATCTTTTGCATGAGGGGTAAAACCGCCCTACTCAGCGGTGGATTCAAATTTTCGTATTTTTTAAAATCAGGATGAATCGGATATTTTGTTCGGCTCATAACAACCCTTTCTTCCCAGCGCTCGGTTTTCATGATAATATGTGCATGATATTATGTGTATGATATTATGTGCATTATAACATATGTTCCATAAGGAGGTCACGCTTGCCGAACTTTATCGCATTTATTTCTTATGTCTTCGTTACGTCCTTCACACCTGGTCCAAACAACATCATGGCCATGACCAACGCCTCCCATCACGGATTTAGAAAGAGCATTCCCTTTAATCTGGGGGTAGGTGTGGGATTCTTCACCATCTTGATTTTATCAAACCTATTCAGTGTAACGCTCTACCGATATCTACCCACAGTAAAGCCCATCGTTCTCGTCTTCTTCTCGCTGTTTCTCGCAGGTGTGAGCTTCCTCTCTACAGGGAGCTGGGCACTATTCGGTTCGTTGTTTCAGCGCTTCATGAAAAAGCACTATAAGGTCTTTAACACGGTGATGGCACTGCTCTTAGTGTATTGCGCAGTCTCATTGTTTACCTAATAAAAAATATAGGGAGAACTCCACACATGGAAAAATCTAGTTTTTTGAAGTATTGTTTACAGGCGTTTTCATTTGCTCGTCCTAAGAAGCTTAATTATCTTGGTAACCATATGTGTTACTTGAAAAGTAAGGAAATTTTGCAAAATAATAAGAGCAACAGCCGTTCCGCCAAATATTCATTATGTCTAGAAAGCAAAAATCCCCCTCATACAGGAATCGTATTCGTGGACGAAAGCACCTATAACGAGGCGATCGTCGGAGAAGAATTCGGCAATCTCAGTCTCGTTTCTAATAAAAAAGGTGAGATCCGATTCACTAAAAAAGTAGATTCAACCGAAGCGCTTAATGAAGTCTCAAAGATAGCGAAACGAATCGCGCTTCAAACGCTCTTAGTGTTCCTATTTTTTCTGATACCACCGGTTGCACTTTTGTTTTTAGTAATTAATTTTATCGTTTAGAATTACGAAGTCCCCTAAAGGGTAAGTTTGTACATTAAAAAAACTCATTTTCCCCTTTCGGGTATAATGAGTTTTTTATTATCATTTACTATTCCCACTCAATGGTTGAAGGCGGCTTGCTCGTGACGTCATACAGGATTCTGTTTACGCCGGGAACCTCGTTGACAATTCTCGATGAGATCTTATCGAGGACTTCGTAAGGCAGGCGTGCCCAGTCGCTGGTCATGCCGTCGATGGAAGTGACAGCGCGGATGCCGATGGCATGTGAGTAAGTACGCTCATCGCCCATAACGCCGACCGAGCGAACATTTGGAAGGACGGTGAAGTACTGCCACACGTCGCGGTCGAGACCCGCTTTCGCGATCTCATCTCTTAAAATCGCATCAGATTCTCTGACGAGGTGGAGGGCTTCTTCAGTGATTTCACCGAGGATGCGGATCGCGAGTCCTGGACCTGGGAATGGCTGACGCCATACGATGTGTCCTGGTACGCCTACTTCTTCGCCCACGCGGCGAACCTCATCCTTAAATAGGTCTCTAAGGGGCTCGATGAGCTTAAATTTCATATCTTCTGGAAGGCCGCCTACGTTATGGTGGCTTTTGATGACTTCAGCTGTATCGGTGCCGCTTTCGATAACGTCTGGGTAGACGGTTCCTTGAACGAGGAACTCGATGCCATCGAGCTTATTCGCTTCTTCCTCGAAGACGCGGATAAACTCTTCGCCGATGATTTTACGTTTGGTTTCTGGATCGGAAACGCCTCTTAAACGGTTCATAAAGCGCTCTTTTGCGTCGACGCGGATAAAGTTCATATGGAACTCGTCTGCGAACACCTTTTCCACTTCATCGCCTTCGTTTTTACGGAGAAGGCCGTGATCCACGAAAATACAGGTGAGTTGGTTGCCCACTGCTTGGTGAACCATGGTGGCAGCAACTGAAGAATCCACGCCGCCAGAAAGACCACAAAGGACTTTCTTTTCGCCGACCGTTTCTTTAATTTTTGCGATCATGTTTTGAGCGAAATCGCCCATGTTCCAGTCGCCTGTACATCCGCATACCTCGTAGAGGAAGTTGCTGATGAGCTTGCGACCGAACGGTGTATGTTCAACCTCTGCGTGGAACTGAACCGCGTAAAGGTTTCTCGCTTCGTTTTTCATGGCAGCCACTGGGCAGTTATCGGTGGTCGCTGTGATGGCAAACCCTTCTGGGGCCTTCGACACGTAATCGAAATGGCTCATCCAGCATTGGGACCCATCCTCAACACCTGCAAATATGCCGTCTGCCTGTGGAATCGAAAGTTTGATTTTACCGTACTCCTGCTGCTGAGCACGCTCGACCTTTCCTCCGAGTTTTTGCGCCATGAGCTGCATGCCGTAGCAGATGCCTAAAATCGGGATGCCGAGTTCGAAAATCTCTGTATCCAGGGTCGGTGCATTATCGAGATAAACCGAGTTTGGACCACCTGTGAAGATGATGCCCTTTGGTGATTTTTCCTTGATTTTGACCAGTGCGTTTTTCCAGGAAACGACCTCGCTGTATACGCCAGCTTCTCTGACCCTTCTGGCGATCAGCTGGTTATACTGTCCGCCGAAGTCCACGATGATCACGATTTCATTATTCATTATTTGCCTCCGAATGGGTTCCTCGCGGACCGCTTATTTATCACTGCTTGAAATGCTGTAGTTTGGTGGTTCTTTAGTGATGGCGATGTCATGCGGATGCGACTCTTTTAGGCCCGCATTTGTGATGCGCATGAATTTGCCGTTATTTTGAAGGTCCTCGATGGTGGCGGTACCGCAGTACCCCATACCCGAGCGGAGACCGCCGATGAGCTGATAAATGATGTCCTTTAAGTAGCCTCTGTAAGGGACGCGACCTTCCACGCCTTCTGGTACGAATTTCTTCGTCTCGTTTTGGAAGTAGCGATCCTTAGAACCCGCTTCCATGGCGCCAGTAGAGCCCATGCCACGGTAGGTTTTAAAGCTTCTGCCTTGGTACATGACGATCTCGCCAGGGCTCTCTTCAGTGCCTGCAAAGAGTGAACCGAGCATGACCACGTTTGCGCCAGCAGCGATGGCTTTCGGAATATCGCCTGAGAATTTGATGCCGCCGTCTGCGATGACGGGGATGCCGTATGGCTTCGCCGCCTCAGCACAATCAAACACTGCTGTGATCTGCGGCACGCCGATACCTGCTACTACACGCGTCGTACAGATCGAGCCAGGTCCGATACCGACCTTGATACAGTCCGCACCCGCTTTGATGAGGTCCACTGTGGCTTCTGCTGTCGCGACGTTACCCGCGATGACATCGAGGTCAGGATATGCTTCTTTAATCTTTCTTACCGCATCGATGACGTTTACGCTGTGGCCATGTGCTGAATCCAGTCCGATGACATCTACGCCCGCTTTATAGAGTGCGTCCACGCGCTCCATCATGTCTGATCCGATGCCCACTGCAGCACCGGCGAGCAATCTGCCGCGGTAGTCAGTGGCTCTGTTAGGGTATTTCACTTGCTTTTCGATGTCTTTAATGGTGATGAGACCTTTCAGGACGCCGTTTGTATCCACTAAAGGTAACTTCTCGATTTTGTGTTTTCTAAGAATAGCGCCTGCATCTTCTAGACTGATATCTGCTGGACCTGTGATAAGCTTATCCTTCGTCATGACATCGCCGATACTTGCTTCCATGTCCGGTTCGAAGCGAATGTCGCGGTTCGTAATGATGCCCACGAGCTTGTGTGCTTCGTCCACCACTGGAACGCCAGAGATTCTGTAACGCGCCATGAGTTGCTCGGCATCCTTCACTTTATGCTCTGGTGTGAGTGAGAAGGGATCCACGATAACGCCATGCTCACAGCGTTTAACTTTATCCACTTCCAGTGCTTGTTGCTCGATGCTCATGTTCTTATGAATAATCCCGAGACCGCCCTCTCTGGCGATGGCGATGGCGAGCTTCGACTCAGTCACCGTGTCCATTCCAGCACTGACGATGGGAACGTTTAACGTGATTTTTTTCGTGAGCTGTGTTTTAATGCTCACTTGGTGCGGTAAAACTTCTGAGCGCTGTGGAATCAAGAGCACGTCATCGTAGGTTAAACCTTCTTTGATTAATTTGCCTTCCATTTCTTCCTCCTGTTTTTTACGATCCATAGGAACCTGCTTTAATACAAGTTTCAAATAAAAAAAGACAACCTCATAGGTTGTCTCCTGTAATCGTCATCAGGCAAAAAAAGACGCCGTCAAAAAATTATAAGAACCAACCCATAGTGCGATATTTGGCCATCGCGTAGAGACTTCCAAGCCATTTCATTTGGAATTATATGAGCATATTGTCTTTAATAATGTTCGTGTTTTCTGTTATGGTTAATAACCAAAATATCATTTTTAGAAGTCTTTGTCAACGCACATCACCCAGAATATTATGGACAGCTTGTTAATTTTTTTTAACTTAATATATGTGGAATCATAAAACGATAGTTGCCATATAACCCTCTAAAATATGATAAAATAAACCATAGTGTCTCTAAATATTCTTTCCTTATGAATAAAGTTGAAGCAACACTTATATAGGATCATTTCATTTAAATGTAATTAATATTTTCGGAGGAAATCATGGGTGACTTTAGATACGTCGCAAGCTTTATGAAAAAACACATCTGGTGGTATCTGTTCGGGATTCTATTGCTCATGGCCATCGACGGATTACAGCTCGTCACGCCTCTGATTATCGGCGAGTTCACTGACGCGCTCATGGCGGGGTCATTGACTGGACCACTGATCATCAAACTGATCTTTTATACCCTCGTCATCGCGGTGTTCGTGGCGGCCGGTCGCTATGGCTGGCGTATGACCATCGTCACCACGGCTAAAAAGCTGGAGTATTGGCTCCGCGGAGAGGTATTTAAGCACCTGGAGAAGATGTCTCTAAATTACTTTAATCACCATAAAACGGGCGACCTGATGGCGCATTGTACAAACGATATCTCCGCCATTAGAAATGCGTTTGGCGGTGGCGTCATCATGTTGGTGGATGCCATCTTCATGGGCATCATGACCATCGCCATCATGATCGTAAAAGTGGACCTGAACCTCACACTTATCGCACTGATTCCCATGCCGCTCATCGCCTTCTTTATCATCGTGTTAGGTAAAAAAGTACGTCAGCGCTTCCAAGAAGTGCAGGAGGCGTTTTCAGACCTCACCGACGTGGCACAGGAGAACTTTTCAGGAATCCGCATCATCAAATCCTTCGTTCAAGAAGCCGCATCACTAAAGCATTTTAATGAAAAGAATCAAAATAACTTCGTTAAAAACATTAAGCTGGCTAAGCTCTTCGGCTTCGTCCATCCCCTCGTGGGCTTTATCACCATGTTAAGTACACTGATCGCCATGATTTATGGCGGCGGACTCGTCATCGATGGCACCATCAGCATCGGTGAGTTCGTGGCATTTCTCACCTACGTCGGCCTCTTATCATGGCCGATGATGGCGCTGGGCTTCGTCTATAACCAACTTCAGCGTGGTCAGGTTTCCCTAAAACGCATCAACACCATCCTGGAAACGCCACCTGAAATCATGGACCTTAACACCCTAGAAGGCTTACTCGGTCTAACACCAGAAATCGAAATCAGAAACCTGAGCTTCCATTATCCAAACACTGAAGCAGTGGTCCTTAAGGACATAAATCTAAGAGTAAACAAAGGGGAGACACTCGCTGTCGTCGGTAAAACGGGCAGCGGCAAAACCACGCTGGTCAACCTGCTCCTAAGACTTTATCAGGTGGAAGATGAGACCATCCATGTAGGCGGACATGACATCAACCGCATTCCACTTCAAACACTCCGAAGTCTCATCGGCTATGTGCCACAGGATAACTTCCTCTTTTCGAAAACCATCAAATATAACGTCGGCTTCGGTACCGATCACATCACCGAAGAGGAAGCCGCACACTATACAAAAATTGCACACATCTACGACGAGATCATGGATTTTCCACATGGCTTCGATACCGAGCTGGGCGAACGTGGTGTAAACATGTCAGGTGGACAGAAGCAGCGCGTAAGCATCGCCAGAGCGCTGGCTAAAAAGCCAGAGCTATTAATCCTCGACGATTCCCTTTCCGCAGTGGATACGAAAACTGAAGAAAGCATCCTCACACACCTGAAGGAAACGCTGAAGGACACCACCAGCATCCTCATCGCCCATCGTATTTCCACCATCAAGCACGCCGACCAAATCATCGTATTAGATGGGGGCACCATCGCAGAGCGTGGCAATCACGAAGCACTGCTTGCACTAGATGGCCTGTATGCGGACATGTATCGCAAACAGCTACTCGAAGAAAAACTATCAGAAGCTTAGGAGGTCGGCATGTCAGAGACGATTCACCAAGAACAAGACATTCAGAAGTCGTTTGATGCGGGCATCATGAAAAGGCTTTTAAAATACGCTAAACCGCAGGCTTTTTTACTGTTCATCAGCATTATTCTCATGCTCATGGTCACCGCACTGGACCTCGGAATCCCTTATATCACTAAAATCGCCATCGACGACTACATCTCGCCACGTCAGCAAGCCGTGGCCGTCGATACAGATGGCTCACTCACCTATGTGGGAATCTTTGACCGGCTGTTCGGCGGGTTTAATGACACCCCCACAGCTCAGTCAAATCAGCTACCTGGCACTGTCTATGATTATCAGGGCGACCTCGTTCTGATTTCTGGCATGGCCCCTGCCGATTCACTGGAAGGCTTCACACTGATGCTGGACGAGGGAAAAGCTTCCCTGGGAAATCAAACGTATGACGCGAGGGGATTGACACCCGAAGAAATAAAAGCGCTTAAAACCCATAATAAAGCGCAGGTCGGCGCACTGACGGTTTCCCTGCTCTCATTACTCATCGCCAGCTTTTTCGCCACCTTCGGCCACACGTATTTTCTGAATTACGCCAGCCAAAAGATCGTGTACAGCATGCGCGAGGAGCTGTATAACCATATTCAGCGCATGAGTCTCAGCTTTTTCGATAAGAACCCAGTGGGGCGACTCGTCACGCGTGTGTCAAACGATATGGACAACATCAACGAAATGTTCACGAACGTGGTGGTCAGCTCCGTGAAAGACTTCCTACTGCTGGGCGGCACCGTGGTGGTCATGGCGTTCATCGATTTAAAGCTCACTTTGATCATCTTTAGCACCATGCCACTGGTGCTGCTTTCCGCCTCGATTTTCAGACGCAAAGCCCGAAAAGTACAGCGCGATGTGAAGGTGAAAATCGCCCGTATCAACGCCACGCTGGCCGAAAACATCAACGGCATGAAAATCATCCAAATTTTCAATAAACAAAAAGGCATCTACGACGATTTCGACGTCATCAATAAAGACTTCCTCGACAGCTCCATCGAAGAAACCCACGTCTACGCCATCTTCCGTCCTACCATGAACCTCGCGTATTCACTCTCGTTAGCGTTACTCTTATGGTTCGGCGGCGGCGACGCTATCAAAGGCATCGTCGAGCTGGGGGTCCTCGTGGCCTTCATCACCTACACCCAGCAATTTTTCCGCCCGATCATGGACCTCAGTGAAAAATTCAACATTCTGCAGTCCTCCATGGCCAGCGCTGAGCGCATCTTCCTTCTGCTGGACGAACAGGTGGCGGTTAAAAATCCAGAACAGCCAAAGGTCCTCACCCCTGAGAATTTTAGGGGCGAAATCGCCTTCGAAGACGTGTGGTTCAGTTACATGGCCGATCCTAAAACCACCGACGATTACGTCCTCAAAGGGGTGTCCTTCCACGCAAAACCCGGTGAGGCCATCGCACTCGTGGGCGCCACAGGCTCAGGAAAAACCACCATTATCAGTCTACTCAACCGATTTTACGACATCCAAAAGGGCCGCATCACTGTGGACGGCATCGACATCCGCGAGCTGGACAAACGCAGCCTGCGCGAGCATATCGGTATCGTGCTTCAGGACGTCTTCCTCTTCTCCGGCGACATTAAAGGCAACATCCGCCTCTATAACGAAGCCATCAGCGACGAGAAGATTAAGGAAATCTCCCGTTATGTCAATGCAGACCACTTCATCTCAAAGCTTCCCGCAGGCTACGACGAACCCGTAGTAGAGCGCGGGGCGACGCTGTCGGCAGGTCAAAGGCAGCTTTTATCCTTCGCCAGAGCATTGGTGTTCAATCCAGGCATCCTCATCCTCGATGAAGCCACGTCCAACATCGACACCGAAACCGAGCTCCTCATCCAGGATGCCATTAATAAAATTATCCAAAATCGCACCACCCTGATCGTGGCACATCGCCTTTCCACCATCCAGCATGCGGATAAGATCATCGTCATGAGCAAAGGGGAAATCGTGGAGATGGGACGCCATCAGGAGCTTCTAATGAACCAAGGCATGTACTACGACCTCTACACGTTACAGTACAGCGAAGGAAATGCCTAGTCTTTACTTCCTTAATGTTTTATGTTATCCTAAGGGTGTAACTGATACACAGTATCAATAACTTAATAGAATGATTCACCTAGGGGTGCTTTGATTAGCTGAGAGCGCATGTGTGCGCAACCCTTTGAACCTGAACTAGTTAGCGCTAGCGGAGGAAAGTGTGGAATAATAAAATTAAACCATTCCTTTTTCTCAAGGGATGGTTTTTTATTTGACACCGACGAATCATTTAGACTGGCCACCGAATTCCGGTGAGCACACTTTAAATGGAGGTTTTTGTTATGGAAAAGAAATCACTCTTCACCACCCGAATGCTGGTGGAAGGTGCGATGATGATCGCCATCGCCACCATCCTAAGCTTTATCAAAGTCGCTGAAATGCCTTACGGTGGTTCCGTCACTGCAGGCAGCATGGTACCGATTCTCGTGTTCGCTTACCGCTGGGGCGGCGTGCGTGGCATGTTCGTGGGCATGGTCTATGGCCTCATCCAGTTCATGATCGATCCTTATTCAGCACATCCCATCTCTGTCCTCTTAGATTATCCAGTGGCCTTCGGCGCACTCGGAACCCTCGGCTTCTTCGCCAATCGCGAGTCGGGCCTTCCTAAAATCGCCACAGGCATCATCGTGGCCATCGGCCTCCGCTTCGTTTCACACTTCCTCTCAGGCATTATCTTCTTCTACATGTATGCCCCAGAAGGCATGTCCCCTGTCCTCTACTCGGCAGGCTATAACGCCTTCTACCTCGTTCCTGAGATGATCATCTCGTTCGGTGTGTTCTTATTACTGAGAAAGCCGTTAATGCAGGTTAAGTAATTATTGAATTCATTTACAACTTAAGTCAAGTCGCCCGAGTGCATACGCCTCCGCTGGGTCCTCGGGCATTTTCTTTGTTATCTGTTTTTCGGAGAAAATGCCCTGCGGAATCGCTCTGGCGCATACCTCTGGCAACTTGCCATCAAAACTGAAATAAAGTCATCCATATTTACATCATGAAACGAACCCCCATCATCCGTTAAAACGAATGATGGGGGGTTAAATTAGTTTTTTAACGATTATCATTAAATATTTATTGCTTATGTTTAAAACCCGTGGTATTATACGGACATAAAGAACAATTCAGCGAAACTTTACGAACATAAATTACATAAGGAGAGAATATCATGATTGATTTTAATGTTTTTTCAAAACGCGCAAAAACAGTAAAAACGATTTTTCTACTTGTCCTCATCGGCTATTCAGCGCTCATTCTCCTATCACTTGGTTTTGCATTATGGGAAATAAGCCCTTTATCGGATTCATCAACTTATAGTGTTTCTTTCACTTTTGACCAGTATGGCAATCGCCTATCTACAGTCATAGAGAATGATCATTTCTCTCCAATTATTCAGCTACCAAAGAAGCTTATGCACCCAACCAATAATTTTAAAGGTACGACGAATCAGGCAGTGGTAGGAATCATTTTAATTGGCACCTTGATCCGATTACCTTTACTCTACGTATTTTGGCTTGCTTATCAGGTATTTAAGAATCTGTCTGAAAACAGAACACCATTTTCTTCAAATCTATTTGATCGGATTAAGCAAATGGGTAAGGTATTAATTCTTTATGGGCTATTTGGAAATCTGCTATTTAGTCTCTTATTATCCATCTTTACCACAGGCGCTCTATACTTAAACAATCCGATCAGTTTTCAGATAATCCTACTGGGTTTAGTGCTTTACGTCGTCTCAGAAGTGATGGCATTTGGCTTAGTCCTTCAAACTGAAGTTGACGAAACCCTATAGGAGGTCATATGGCAATCATTTTACGACTTGATAGAGTAATGGCCGACCGAAAAGTGACGCTTAACGGTCTAAGTAATGCAATCGGCATTTCAAATGTTAACCTATCTAACATAAAAACTGGAAAAATCAAAGCCATTCGGTTTTCTACATTAAACGAAATTTGCAAATTCCTAAAGTGCCAGCCTGGCGATATCCTTGAATATGTGGAAGATGACATGGTACAGCACGGCGAAGTCGTTTTAGAATTAGACTAAAATGCAACAGCCCAATTAAACATCGATTAAAGACAGGCGATTTGCATCGCTTGTTTTTTATTTGCACCCGGAGAAATAATTTATATTCATTAACCGTATTTTATAGATTACCGGCGCGGATAATGCGGTATATACATAACAGCTGAGAATTTTTATCATTACAAAACAACTTAATCTAAGGAGGCAACACCCATGAGAATCGTACCTTACTTAAACTTTGGTGGCCAAGCTGAGGAAGCACTTCACTTTTATGCAAACGCACTCGGCGGAAAAGCTAGTGACATCATGCGTTTCGGCGACAATCCTTTTCCAGGCATGCCTGAGGAAATGAAAAATTTCGTCATGCATACTGAACTTCACTTTGATGACTTCTATTTTTACCTCTCGGATACCTTTGAACCTGAAAACATCAATCGGGGTAATGCCCATACCATGCACATCGATTGCGATTCTGAAGAACAGCTCAGAAGCTTCTTCGGTGCTTTACGGGAAGGCGCAACGACGGTCAAAGAACCTGAAGATACCTTCTGGGGCGCAATATATGGCGACTTAGTCGACAAGTTCGGAGTCCAATGGAGCTTCAACTATCAAAAGCCAGAATAATACCAAAATCATAAACCCTCAAACATTTGAAAGGAGGTGCCATGCCGACCTTACCCTTTAAATCCGATGTCCTCGTTTACGGAAACCATAAAATCATCAAGCTTCCTGACGAAATCAGTAGCCAGCTGTCCTCTAGAGGCATGAACTTCGCAGAGATCCGTTTTTTGAGTAATGGCGGTCAGCCTGACGTGGATGCCAAACCCGCATACGCGCTTCCCCTTGAGCCTGACGGTAATGGAAGTCACTGGTTCTATGTGCCACCATCTGTTTACGAGGTCGTTAACACGAAGAGCATCCTCGAAATTCAGCTGACACCTATTGAGGATTGGCCATCACCAGAGGTGCCTGACGATTTCATCGAAGGTCTTAAGCTAAGTGCACTTTACGACTATTACTACGACCTTACCCCTAAAGCACAATGGGAATGGATGCGCTGGATTCAAATGACCAACAATCCAGCCACCAGAGATAAACGTATCACCGCCAGCATGGACAAAATGCATAAAGGCATGAAACGCCCCTGCTGCTTCGATCAAACCCGCTGCACTGACTATCGGATCTGTAGTAACGGGATTCTGAAAATCACTTTATAAGACAAATCGCCTGAGTGCATGCGCTTCCGCTTGGTCCTCGGGCATTTTCTTTGTCATCTAAACATCTACTAAAGCCATAATATCGATGCATCAATAATATTCGTTTGTGCGTTTGCTTTTCAGTGACTGATTTGATATTATAGGATGAAGCATTTGTAGTCTTAAGATTCACGGAGGGCAACATGGACCATCAAGAACCTAAACATGAAAGGCGTATTCGATATAAAGGCACCCATCCAAAAGCGTTTAAAGAAAAATATAAAGAACTTCAACCTGAGAAATATGCGGATGATGTGGAGAAAATCATAAAAAAGGGTAACACCCCCGCCGGTATGCACCGTTCCATTTGTGTCACAGAGATTTTAGAGTTTCTGCAGGTCAAACCCGGTCAAGTAGGTCTCGATGCAACTTTGGGCTATGGTGGCCACACACATGAGCTTTTAAAATGTTTAAATGGAAAGGGTCACCTCTATGCCACTGATGTCGACCCTATAGAATTGCCACGGACACGCGAACGATTGGCTGGATTTGGTTTTGGTCCTGAAATATTGACGATTAAGCATCTGAATTTTTCAGGAATTAATCAAGTATTTGAGGAATCTGGTCCTTTAAATTTTGTTCTTGCGGATCTCGGCGTCTCTTCTATGCAAATTGATAATCCCGACAGAGGATTTTCATTTAAAAGTGAAGGCCCCCTAGATTTGCGCTTGAATCCTGAAAAAGGCATTTCGGCAGCTGAGCGACTGAAAACCGTCAGCAAAGATGAGTTACAAGGCATGCTCTTCGAAAATTCTGATGAACCCAATGCAGAAGTGATCGCACGTGCCATCGTTTCACAAAGACGAAAGGGCCATGGCATTAGAACGACCACAGAACTTAAGCAAGTCATAAGTGATGCGCTTAAATTTATCCCTGAAAGCACAAGGGATCAAGAAGTGAAAAAAGCGTGTCAAAGATGCTTCCAAGCACTGAGAATTGATGTAAACAGTGAGTTTGAAGTCCTTTATGAATTTCTCGAAAAGTTGCCTGCTGCCTTAGCACCAGGTGGTCGCGTCGCCATCCTCACCTTTCATTCCGGTGAAGATCGCCTCGTCAAGAAAGCCTTTAAGCAACATTTACGCGAAGGCCTATATAGCGAGGTTGCCTCTGAGCCGATTAGACCAACAGTTGAGGAGTGTGCAACGAACTCACGTGCCCGTTCCGCGAAGCTGCGTTGGGCGATAAAAGCATAATAATACGCCCTTCGTGAATCGAAGGGCATTTTTTATGTCCAGCGAAGTGAAAGTTGATCGTTTCCGAGAATTAGGCGATTTAATATTATTTAATATAACTTTAACTTTATTAAACATGAAATTAATGTATAATTTAATTAAACTCATATAATTAGGCAATTAAAGGAGCGAACCATGACTGAACGTCAACTACCCGAATGGCTAAACGACCTTGATGAAGAGGATTTTTCATTTATAAAAAAGTTCCTACTCTCGTCAGGTTCCCTAAAGGAAATGGCGACACTCTATGGCGTGTCGTACCCAACCGTGCGTCTCAGGCTCGATCGATTGATTCAAAAAATCAAAATCACAGAGGATCGCACCGAGGAGCCCTATATCGCACTGATCAAAAAAATGGCAGTGAACGAAAAAATCGATTTCGACACCGCCAAGCTACTGATATCCGAATACCGTAAACAAAAGGAGAACCGCTATGACTAACTTACGTGCACTCATTGTTTTACCGATTTTACTGATCCTTCTCATCGTCACCTTCTTTATCCAGTTCAGGCTAGCGAAGCAAAAAAACAAATGGCCTGGTCTAATTTTTCCTATCTTTTTCACCTTAATCGCCGCATTTCTCGCGTTCGGCGCCACCATCTACACAGGCGATATCATCAGCCTACTCCTTACCTTCGTCGTCTATCTCATCCCGGCGATCATCCACCTGCTCATCTATGTCATCGTTAGAAGTAATCAGCACTTTAAAAACCAACAGGAAATTGATAAGATGAAGCTCCAAGATTTATAGTATAAATGGAGGTCCACATGGAAAAGCTTAGATGCGAATGGCTCAATATGTCGAATGCACTTTATGTAAAATATCACGATGAGGAGTGGGGTGTCCCCGTACACGATGACAGAACGCTCTTTGAAATGCTTATCCTTGAGGGTGCGCAGGCGGGTCTCTCGTGGGAGACCATCTTAAAAAAGCGCGACAACTATCGTCACGCCTTTGCGAATTTTGATGCTGAAACGATCGCAACCTATACAGAAGCCGATGTGGAACGTCTGATGCAAGACGCCGGCATCGTGCGAAACCGCCTAAAAATTAACGCCACACTCCTGAACGCACGTGTCTTTCTAGAAATTCAGAGAGAATTCGGCACCTTCGACCGCTACCTCTGGAATTTCGTGAACGGCGTTCCCATTCATAACCATTTCGATACCATTAAAGAGATTCCCGCTAAAACCGAGCTCTCCGACCGGATCTCAAAGGACCTCAAAAAGCGCGGCATGAAATTCGTAGGCAGCACCATCATCTACGCCTACATGCAGGCCGTCGGCCTCGTAAACGACCACACCAAGCGCTGCTACCACTATAAAAAGTAACGTCAAATCGCCTGAGTGCTTTATGCACTCTTGGCTCTAAGGCTTATTTTAAGTCAAAACACTTTATCGTCAAATCGCCTGAGTGCTTTATGCACTCTTGGCTCTAAGGCTTATTTTAAGTCAAAACACTTTATCGTCAAATCGCCTGAGTGCATGCGCCTTCGCTTGGTCCTCGGGCATTTTCTTTGTCGTTTAAACATTTGAGAAAATGCCCTGCGGAATCGCTCCAGCGCATACCTCAAGCGATTTGCCTACTGATGCGTACAAAAATGAGCACGAAGAGACAATTACTGCACTAACTACAGCAACTATGCCTTTAACATAACTTTTCACGTAACATATGCAATGTTAAACTAAAATATATGTTACAAATCGCATTTAAATATCAATCGGTTCATATACACTATGTATTACTCATCCCCTCGAGAAGCATCACTGTCTATGATTAAAGCCGCCCCCTCCACGGGTTTGCTCGAACGATTCCGCAGGGTACTTTCATCCTTATTAAAACCAGAGAAAGTGCCCGAGGACCAAGTGAGAGTGAACCCGTGGTGGGGCGGCTTATTCATTTTTCGCTTCTTGAGGGGATGAACTTGAACTTAGCGCGCTCCATGAACCGGTGAGAGTGAACCCGTGGTGGGGCAGCTTACTCATTTTTCGCTTCTTGTGGGGGTGAATTATACCGCCTTTTCAATCGCTGCTACTAATGCTTCTTCAACCTCAGCAGCAACCATCTTAAGTGCCTCTGATCCAAGCATCGCCATAAGTTCAGTTGGCTTCGGCATCCCCATGAACACCTCTCCTCCCTTTTCATAGACGGCGACCTTGCACGGTAAAAAGAAGCCTGCTTCACGATTTTCCAACAGGACTTTTTGCGCTTTCACCGGATTGCATACCTCTAAAATCATAAAATTATCGTCGAATGTTAGCCCCTTCTCATGGAGCTTTTCTTTGAAATTCAGTTGCCACAATGTCCCAAATCCGACAGAGGCACATGCCTCCTTTAGCGACATCACTGCATCATCGAAGCTTTTTTCCGTCTTTACCTGGTAAATCAACTCCATAAGGTTACCTCCATACTTTAACCATGCTTTAATATCCTAGAGGGATTATACCCACTCTCATGATCGACATTCAGTTCAGGCTTGTGAGTACGTCACATAAGACAAACAATCTGTAAGGTTTTATATGATTTTATATGGTTATGCCTGTTTTCTTGTGAATTTTATAACGTTAATTAATGGTTTTTTCATCTCTCGATTTCGTCTATCAACAATCATTTTACACCGGCACAAATTTTACCCCACTAAATTCAATGCACACAAGCTAGCCGCATCTTTTCAACTCGCCATTTGTTACAAAATATTAAAATTAATCATCGAAATAATCGTTTATATTTTAACAATTAGAGGTAAAATAGAAGTATGATAACGACGACTAGGAGAGCCTGCTATGAATCATTCAACTTGGTGTCACATAATTTTAGAAAACCTACAATCCATTAACCCCCATTTAGCGCACCATGATCGCCCTTTTGAACCGGACTGGATTTCACTTAACACACCCAAGTCTGAAGCTTTAGACACTTCATATGAGTGGATCCATTATACAATTTCATGTTTACCTGAGCCCATGGCTATAGATTATACTTACGATTACATGATGACCAGTATGTGAATGTCTAACTAGGGAAGGGGTACACACTTTTATATCAAAATTATACTTAAAGAAAAATGTCATTATTGAAAATAAAGCCGAGCCTATCACGGTTTGCTTGCGCCCTCTGAGCGCATGCGCCTTCGCTTGGTCCTCGGGCATTTTCTTTGTCGTTTAAACATCTGTGAAAATGCCCTGTGGAATCGCTCCATCGCATACCTCAGGGGCTTTGTTGTTTAATCTATACCTGTCACTTATAAATGATTGTCACACATTCACGCTCTATCACCTCTATACCAACCGGTTCATATACATTATGTATTACTCATCCCCTCAAGAAGCATCACTGTCTATGATTAAAGCCGCCACCACCACGGGTTTGCTCGAACGATTCCGCTGGGTACTTTCATCCTTATTAAAATCAGAGAAAGTACCCGAGGACCAAGTGAGAGTAAAACCGTGGAGGAGGCGGCTTATTCATTTTTTTACTTCTTGATGGGATGAACTTATACTTAGCGCGCTCCATGAACCGGTGAGAGCGAACCCGTGATAGGCTCGGTTATTCTAATTACATTTTTTCAGAGACTGACAAGTTAACTTAGCACACAACAAATCGTGATTGTTTAAAAAAATGACGCGCCCCCTCTAGGAGATGCTCGAACGATTCCGCAGGGTACTTTCATCCGTTTAAAATCAGAGAAAGTGCCCGAGGACCAAGTGAGAGCGACTCCCAGAGGGGGCGCGATATTGTTTTCTTACTTAATCATTTGCTGTATGCGGACTACATCATGCCGCCCATACCACCCATGCCACCTGCCATGCCAGCCATAGGATCATTTGACTTAACGTCTACCACGGCTGCTTCAGTGGTGAGGAACATAGCTGAGATAGAAGCTGCATTTTGAAGTGCCGAACGGGTAACCTTTGTCGGATCCACGATTCCTGCTTCGATCATGTTGACATATATGCCGCGGAGTGCGTCGAAGCCGATGCCAGCAGCAGCGCCTTTAACTTTTTCTACGACAACTGAACCTTCAAGGCCCGCGTTAATAGCGATTTGACGAACTGGTTCTTCAAGTGCTCTTGCGATGATGAGAGCACCTGTCTTTTCATCGCCTTCAAGTGAATGCGCAAGCTCGAGCACTTTTTCGATGGCGCCGATTAAAGCTGTACCACCACCTGGTACGATTCCTTCTTCTACTGCTGCACGCGTAGCGTTAAGTGCATCTTCGATACGAAGCTTTTTCTCTTTCATTTCCACTTCAGTAGCAGCACCTACTTGGATGACCGCTACGCCGCCAGCGATTTTAGCGAGGCGCTCTTGAAGCTTCTCTTTATCGAACTCTGAAGTAGACTCTTCCATCTGGATTTTGATTTGACGAACGCGCTCGTTGATTTGAGCTTTATCACCCATACCATCGATGATAGTTGTGTTATCTTTATTGATTTTAACGGATTTAGCACGTCCAAGCATGTCCATCGTCGCAGTTTTAAGGTCATAACCTAATTCTTCAGAAATTAACACACCACCTGTGAGGATTGCGATGTCTTGGAGCATCGCTTTTCTTCTGTCTCCAAATCCTGGCGCTTTTACAGCGATGCACTCAAATGTGCCTCTAAGTTTGTTTACGATTAACGTCGTCAGCGCTTCACCCTCGATATCATCAGCGATGATTAAAAGCTTACCCCCACTTTGGACGATTTGCTCAAGTACTGGGAGAATTTCTTGGATATTATTTACTTTTTTATCCGTGATGAGGATGTATGGGTTTTCTAAAATAGCTTCCATCTTTTCATGGTCTGTTACCATATAGTGTGATACGAAGCCTCTATCAAACTCCATTCCTTCAACCACTTCAAGCTGAGTACCGAAAGTTTTTGACTCTTCTACCGTAATAACGCCGTCTTTTCCTACGCGCTCCATGGCTTCCGAAATCAGTTCTCCGATGGCGCGGTCAGCAGCCGAAATCGAAGCGACGTCCGCGATGTCCTTTTTATTTACGATAAGGACGCTCTCACCCTTAATCACTTCAACAGCAGCGACCACTGCTTTTTCGATACCACCCTTAAGAATCATAGGGTTTGCACCAGCAGCGACGTTTTTGATGCCTTCGCGAATAATCGCCTGTGCGAGAAGTGTCGCCGTCGTCGTACCGTCGCCTGCCACATCGTTCGTTCTGGTGGCAACTTCTTTAACGAGCTGTGCGCCCATATTTTCGTATGGATCTTCTAAATCGATTTCTCTGGCGATGGTAACACCGTCATTTGTGATCAGTGGTGCACCGAATTTTTTATCTAAGATGACGTTTCTGCCTTTTGGACCTAATGTTACTTTTACAGTATTCGCTAATTTATCAACGCCAGCTTCAAGCTTCTTTCTGACGTCTTCACCAAACATGATATCCTTTGCCATAATATTGCCTCCTAATTAAAAGTCAAATTTTTGAAATGCATTATTCCATGATGGCTAAAATATCCGCCACGTCACAAATCATCACTTCTTCACCGTCTACTTTGATTTCTGTGCCTACATACTTTTTGAATACGACGGTATCACCGACTTTAATCTCTTCAACTTCTTTACTCACTGCGATAACTTCCGCCATTTGAGGCTTTTCTTTCGCCTGTGATGGGAGCACGATACCGCTCGCTGTTTTTTCTTCTGCTTCTAAACGCTTGATGACGACGCGTTTACCGATGGGTCTCAACATGTCAATTCCTCCTATTTTCCTACTATTAATGGGTGCCTAACGGCTAATTTGTCTAATGCATTTCTAAAAATATTCTATAATAGGTGAATCAAAAAATCAATATTTTTTTAGCACTCGAACATAAAGAGTGCTAACAATTTCGTCACATCATTTCGTAAAGCTTATTCGCTTCTTCTACTGATTCCAGATAAGCGCGATTTACATCCGTATATAAAATGCCGTACTGATCCGAAATGCTGATGACCTGATCAAAGTTACCCATTTCATAGTGCTTTAGCAGCTTCAATATCGCATGAAAAACATTTGGTTCTCCCATCATCGCACTCTTCAAATCCTTTTTAAGAGGGAGCGGTTCAATAATCTCAAAAAGGGGTTTTTCCATGATGGTATCTATAAGCGAAAATAGTCCTAAAAGAAAGGCTTCCGTTTTTCGGTGGCCAACCCCAAAGAATGTCGAGAGCTTTTCTGCAAATAACGCTCTAACCAGCGACACGCGTACCAGTTCATCCGGTTTTTCAGCACTGATATCCCTCAGCATGATGAGGGTAGTCCATTTCCTAATTTCATTTAGACCTAATAAGGTCAGCGCATGATTCACCGAAGTAATTTCGTTCACCGTATAAAACGCGGGGGAATTAATCAATCTTAGCAACTTGTAGGTTAAAGAGAAATCCTTGCGGATGATTTCGGCGAGATGGTTAAAATCCGGCTCTTCGTTCATGGTTTCCTTGAGAATTTCCATATACCTAAAAGTAGTGACATTGATGCTTTTCGTTTTGCAGATGATAGGCTTTTCAAAAAAGTAGCCCTGGAACAAATCGTAACCCCATTCAAGCGCTTCCTGATAATCCATATCGCTCTCCACCTTTTCAGCGAGAAGCTGAACCCCTAAAGGCTTATATTTCTCTGCGATGAACTTTCTGCCCTCAGACTTAAGAATGAGAAAGTCGACCTTAATTATATCCACATATGGTATGACGGCATCAAACCGTTCATCACCGACAAAATCATCCAGCGCGATGGTATACCCTAAACTTTTGTAATGGGCAATCTTTTCCACCAGCAAGTCATCTACCTCAGCCGTTTCAAGTAGCTCGATGGTGAGTCGGTCTGCTGCAAAAAGACTCGGTAAATCTTCTAATATAAGTTTGCGCGTGAAATTGATATAGGCGATTCGATTACTAGTTAGTGTTCCCAGTCCAAAATTCACAAGCGCATCCACCACCACAGATGCAGTTGCCAAATCGCCATTGATGCTTAAGTCATATGTATTTTTGTTGCCATTCCTATAAAGGATTTCATAGGCAACCACTTTTTTCTTTCGATTAAATATGGGCTGTCGTGCTAAAAATACTTCCACCCTTTACCGCCTTTCTTTCCGAATCATATAGAATAAATACTGCTGAGCGATACCTGGATAATGCTTAAAATAGTCGCGTACAAACATTTCATGCTTCGACTCGACGCCATAGTATTCGCTAAGCATCTGCTTGACCCATGTATCCACAGGAAACGCTTCCATTTTCGAATAACCGAAAAGCAAAATACAGTCCGCTACCTTATCGCCTACACCATGAAACTGCTTTAGCCAAGTCCTAGCGGTGTTATAGTCCATATGAAATGGCGTATTAAGATCAAGTTCCTGATCTACGATGGCTTTCGCCGTTTCGGATAAATACTTAGCGCGGTATCCGATGGCCTTTACTTTTAGCGCTTCTAAACTGGCGGTGGCTAACCTCTCAGGAGTTGGAAACGAATAAAGCATTTTACCATCCAGCATGCCTAGTGGCTCACCAAAACGTTCGCAGAGGGCTTCTAGTGTCATTTTAATTTTCGGGATATTGTTATTGCTCGAGAGGATAAACGAGATGAGAATCTCAAACAGCGGCTGTTTAAGCAACCTTATTCCCTTCCCGACATTAACCGCTCTCGCCATGTGGTCATCCTTGTTCGATAACACTTCAAGAATAACCGAATAATCGCGGTCCAGATCGAAGTAATTAAAAAGGGCGTCCTCTCCTAAAGGTTCACCATAGACCTCCACATCATAACCCGCTTCCGAGTCCCGAATCATGAGCACGGAACGTTCGATGATGCCCATATGGACGCCGCCTAAAACTGTCCAGCGAAAGCATTGGCCACAATCCAAAGTCTTCTCGATATCGAGCTCATGTTTACTAAGGGTCAGTTTTTCCACTAGCGCAAGGTTTCTCATTCATTCTCCCGAAATATTGATAGACACGCTTTCATTATACCGCAAAACACCTATGATTGCTTCAGATTATTTTACCTTCAAAAAATGAAAGCTGCCCAGCGAACAGTTTCGCCAGACAGCTTAGTAAGTCTGTTAATTAAAGAACATGCTTCAAGATAAAGAGAATCGCTAAGACAAAAGTGAGTGGCGTTACATCTTTAAATTTCTTAGAAGCTAACTTGAGAATAACGTATGAAACCACACCGAAAACGATACCCTCTGAAATCGAATAAGAAAGCGGCATTAACACGATAGTAAGGAAAGCTGGAATCGCTTCTGTGAAGTCATCAAAATTAATTTCTTTGATTGGACTCATCATGAAAAGACCAACTAAAATTAGCGCTGGTGCAGTTGCTGCAGAAGGAATCATGATGAAGATTGGTGAGAACAAAAGTGCGATTGCAAAGAGTCCTGCTGTCACGACAGATGTTAAGCCTGTTCTTCCGCCTTCAGCAACACCTGCTGCTGATTCAACGTAAGTAGTGACAGTTGAAGTTCCTAAGATTGCGCCGAACGTTGTTCCGATCGCGTCTGCTAAAAGTGCTTGTTTCGCTTTAGGTACCTCGCCTTTTTCATTTAACATGCCCGCTTTAGTACTTACACCGACAAGTGTACCCACCGTATCAAAGATGTCAACAAACAAGAATACAAATAGTACTGTAAACATGTCGAATGTTAATATATCACTCCAAACGAAATCGAAGAAATATGGCGCCGAAGGCATTGATACGATTTTTTCTGGAAGTGTGGTGATGCCCATAGGGTAACCGATAACAGTGGTTAAAAGAATCGCGATAAAGAGTGCGCCTTTGACATTGAAGATTAAAAGTACGCCTGCGATAAGAAGTCCAATAAGTGCTAATAATGCTGTACCAGAAGTGATATCACCTAAAGTAACTAAAGTAGCGCCATCTACGATGACACCTGCATTAGCAAGGCCGATAAATGCGATAAATAAACCGATACCTACTGAAATGGCCTTTTTGATGCTATGTGGAATCGAGTTGATGATCGCTTCGCGAACATTGAAGAAAGAAAGAAGAATAAATACAATACCTTCAAGGAATACAGCTGTTAATGCGAATTCTGGAGATTTACCCATACCAAGTACGACGGTATAAGCAAAGAATGCATTTAGTCCCATACCTGGTGCTAGCGCAAAAGGAAGATTCGCTAATAGACCCATGATTAAAGTTGCTACTAAAGAAGAAAGTGCTGTTGCCGTAAATACTTTGCCCATATCGAGACCTGCGTCTCCGAGAATTAATGGGTTAACGATTAAAATGTACGCCATCGTCATAAATGTGGTAAAACCTGCGACGACCTCTGTGCTCACGTTTGTTCCGTGTTCTTTAAGTCTGAACACCTTTTCTATGAAACCAACGTTCTTTTCCATAATAAATATGACCTCCAATAATTTCAATTCTCTACAGGTATGATTTTACCAAAACGTTCGGGAAAACACAAATATTATTTTTTTAATCCTCGATATTTTTCGGCTTTTTGCCAAGCAATTTGTAATTTTTTTATAAAACAATCGGTTTTTTGTTGTTCATTTGTATCTTATTTTGTGATTTTTATCCAAACGGACGATATTTATCCCGAACCACTATGTCTTAATGCGATCTATCTCCGAACATTGATATGCGTGCGTGAAATGTTCGTATGAAAAAAAGCCTCTAAAGGTCGTGAAACCAGTAGAGGCAAAATGGGGTATTACCAAAAGTTTGCGTTAGTTTAGTTCAGTACATCCAGCTTCATGTTATCAAATGTGATGTGTTTTTCGAGCATTGCTAATAGGTCACCTAAAAGACGAACGATTTCTGCCTCGTCTTTCGCTTTAACAGCCACTTTCAACGCTTCATTAGTGGCCTTCACTACTTCAGGATCTTGACCATAGGTTGACTTAAGCGCTTCAATCTCCGCTCTTATCGCTTCATGCTCAGCTTTATTCGCTTCTCTTAATGCCAGCAGCTCAGCTTTTGCTTCTTCCAAAGTCAACTCACCACTTTCCACCTTTGCTCTGATAGCAGTAACCTCCGCTTGAACCTCTACTTTTCGTTCCTGCCTAATGGCTTCTAGCTGAACGTGTACCGCGTCATGCGCATCCCACGCTGTTTGGTAAGAAGCAAGCATTTCTGGCGCATAGTTTTCGATGACGAGGGTCATTCGGGTACGATGTTTTTCCTTAAGCGCTTCCACGTCGCCGATTCGTGTTACCTCTACCTCACCACTTCCACCGATTGCAGGTGCCGCGAAGCTGCTAGACATTCCCGCAAAAGCCAATACCGCGATTAAAACCAAACTAAAAATCCATCTCTTCTTCATAGTACTTTTCTCCTTTCTTATCGTTAATTTATGACTTAGTATATAATTTATACCGGTCATCCATTTGATGTTTTAAGTATAGCCCTTTCGCTTTCGGAAATTCAAAGGTCAAGGTGTGGCAAACCATAGGGAATCTGAATTTTCATACACAATTTGTGGTAATATGTGAATATAAAGAAGCAAAAAGTTGTCATCGTATTATATCTGAATAGGAGGGGATATATTGGCACCCATACAAAAGAAAATACTCATCGCGGATGATTCAGCACCTATCCGAGATTTAATCAAATCCTTTTTGAAAAATGCAGGGTATGCAGTGGAAACCTTTGAAACGGGTGACGACTTGTATGCCGCTTTCGTTAAGCATTCTGCAGACCTCATTATCCTCGACATCATGATGCCCGGTACCGATGGTCTCATGATCTGCACGAAAATCAGAGAAACCTCAGGTGTGCCCATCATCATCGTTTCTGCCAGAGATAGCGAGCTCGACCGTATCACAGGCATCACGATCGGAAGTGACGACTATCTCGTGAAACCATTTTCTCCCATCGAGCTGGTGACGCGGGTCAACGCACTGTTCAGGCGGCTCGAGTATGCGAAGCAAACACCTGCTATCGAAAACGACCACTTCAGACTAGGTAACGTGACGCTATACCCTAAGACGCGTAAAGTGACTTCGTCTGAAACCCCTCTGGAATTATCGCCCACAGAATACGAAATGCTCCATTACTTGATCGCTCATCAGGACCGCGCCGTTTCCAGGGATGAGCTTCTTAAAAACGTTTGGCAGTTCGAAGCTCAGGTGGACACCCGTGCTACAGACGATGTGGTTAAACGATTACGAAAAAAACTCTCCTCGACCAACATACGCATCGAAGCCGTTTGGGGATTCGGATTTAAATTGGAGTGTACCCATGAAAATGAAAACGGATAAAAAGAAAAAAATACAGTCAAAAATAGTGCGGCCTTATTTTTGGACCATGATTACACTGGCCTTCGTAATTATCATTAGCTTTAACCTCGTGATGCGCTTCACCATGAACCGGATGGCTCATGACGAGATAAAAGAGAGCCGGGAGACGTTAAAGGTACTCCTTCGAGATGAACTTAAAACGCTTAACGAGGATCCGTCAGAGGCTGCATTATCTACGAAAACACGTGAACTCGCCGCCGCCTTGAACAAGTCATTAAGAATGAGTGCGCTAACCACCGATACCGAAATCCTCCTCCTAAATCAAAATGGCGGTATCCTCATACCGAAGGTTGCGACGGTATCCGACCATGCAACCAGGGCCTCCGCTGTCGTTAGCGATAAGATTCAAGCCGGCGATAAGGAAGGCACCTTTCAGCTCCGGATGAACCAAAGCCGTTTTCTGGTGAGCTTTGAAAAATATAACGAAACCAAGACTTTCGCAAAAGCACAGTACTTGGTACTGATCGCTTCACAGGATCAAATGGCCCTACTGACCCGCCGCATCAACTTCATCCTCATGGGCATCCTCCTCGTCTGTGTCTCAATAGGACTTTTAGTCTCCAGAAAAATCGCCAGTCAGCTAACGAAGCCCATCCAGAAGGTTTCGCGATATGCCGAGAACCTTTCCAAAGGCGACTTTTCCCCTTTTAATCAAGAAACGAATACCGAAGAGCTCCACAACCTAACCATCGCCCTCAACCAAATGGCTGAATCCCTGAAGAAAAAGGAGCAGACGAAAATCGATTTTCTGCAGAATTTCTCCCACGATCTACGAACGCCACTCATGTCGATTCAAGGCTATGCTGAGGGCATCACCACCGGCGTTTTCACAGATCCCATCAAGCCCGCTCAGGTTATCGCCAGCGAGAGCATCCGACTGAAGCATCTCGTCGATCAGCTGATCACCTTATCGCGGCTTGATGCACCTGAACAGTTACCCACCAAGTCCAGCATCGGCCTATACGCTTTTTTAAATCTATTGATTGAAAGGTATGAGGGCCTCGCCACCAAGGATTCAAAAACCATCACACTACAATCGCCGAAAGGGTTAATCCTTAATACCGACGAAGAGCTGCTTGACAAAATCCTTTCAAACCTCATTAGCAACGCCTTAAGGTACGCGAAATCTAACGTGACCATATCCACCACTGAGTCTACAGAGGGGATCTTTATCGACGTAACTGACGATGGTGCTGGCATTCCTTCCGAGATTCTCCCTAAGCTATTCAATCGATTTACAAAAGGTGAGGATGGTCATTTCGGTCTTGGCCTAGCCATCGCAGAGGTGGCTTCTCAAAAAATCGGTGCCAAGCTTACGGCGAAGAACACGGAAAAAGGTGCCACATTTACACTGGCGTTTTTAAATCAAAATAACCGGTAAAAAGCAAAGGGTCCTTCCAATACAGATTCACGTATCGGAAAGACCCTTAAGTTTTATAATAAGGTTTTAAAATAAGGTTTGAATAAAGTAATACACCGCCGGCAGCAGTACGGCAGGCAGCATGTTGCCAACCTTGACCTTAACCGAAAGTACCATAGAGAGACCCAATCCGAGAATCAATAATCCCCCTGTGGCAGACATCTGAAGAATCACCACATCGGTTAACACTTGAGATAACGCACCTGCTAAAAGCGTGATGGATCCTTGATAGATGAAGACAGATACGGCGGAAAATACCACTCCGATACCCAATGTCGAAGCCAGCACCACTGAAATGACGCCGTCTAGAATCGATTTTGCAAAAAGGGTTTGATGATTACCCGTTAGACCACTCTCAAGCGACCCCATGATCGCCATGGCGCCGACACAGTATAGAAGGCTCGCAGTGACGAAGCCTTTACTGAAGGTGGAATGTTCACCCTTAGAGAAGCGCTGCTCCAGGTTATCCCCAAGCTTTTCTAATCGCTTTTCAATATCGATGCCTTCGCCGATGAGGGTTCCGATAACGATGAAGAAGATCATGGGCATAATATGCGCCATTCCTTCCAGCGCACCAGAAGCACCGATTAACAACACACAGAGTCCTACCCCCTGCATAATCGTCTTGCTCATTTTTTCAGGTAATCCACCTTTAATCAAGATGCCGACGACACTGCCTACGACGATGGCCACTGCATTTACAATTGTCCCCAGCATAGGCGCCTCCTTTAGAACAAGCCGACGATTTCGCCGCTAGGTAAAATGTCGATTTTGTTTGCTGCAGGCACTTTTGGAAGACCTGGCATTCTCATGATATCGCCTGCCATTGGGATGATGAAGCCTGCTCCTGCAGAGACCTTCACATCATTGATGGCGATTCTGAAGCCCACTGGCGCACCATAACGGTCTGGATCATCCGAGAAAGAGTATTGGGTTTTCGCCATACAGATCGGTAAACCACCGAGGCCATCTTCTTCGAACTTCATGATATTTTTAATGGCTTTTGGGCTGAAATCAACGCCATCTGCCCTATAAATCTCTTTTGCGATCTTTTCGATCTTCTTAATGATCGGCATATCCAGTTCATATAAAGGCTTGAAGTTCGAAACGCCTGATTCAGCAATCTCCACGACCTTCTTAGCGAGCTCGATTGCGCCTTCGCCACCTTTTGCCCACACTTGAGCGAGAACCACTGGCACGTCGATTTCTTTGCACATCTTTTCCAGGAATTCCACTTCCGCTTGAGTATCAGTTGGGAACTCGTTGATGGCAACCACTGCTGGTACACCGAACTTACGAACATTTTCCACATGACGCTTAAGGTTTTCGAATCCAAGTCTAAGGGCATCGAAGTTCTCGAGGTTCAGGTCATTTTTACCCACACCACCATGCTTCTTAAGCGCTCTGATCGTAGCGACGATAACCGCTGCCGCTGGATCGAGTCCCGCTTGACGGCATTTGATGTCGAAGAATTTCTCTGCACCGAGGTCAGCGCCGAAGCCCGCCTCTGTAACGACGTAGTCCGCCAGCTTAAGCGCTGTCTTCGTCGCCACAACTGAGTTGCAGCCATGCGCGATATTCGCAAACGGCCCACCGTGGATAAATGCAGGTGTATTTTCTAAGGTTTGAACGAGGTTCGGTTTGATGGCATCCTTGAGCAGTAGCGCCATAGAGCCTACCGCATCGAGGTCTTGTGCGGTCACTGGCTTATTCGCGTAGGTATAGCCGATGATCATCTTCGACAGTCTGTGCTTAAGGTCCTCTACGCTGTCTGCGAGGCATAAGATCGCCATAACCTCTGAAGCGACAGAGATATCGAAACCATCCTCTCTGGTCACGCCATTGGTTTTTCCGCCTAAACCGACGATGGTATTTCTAAGGGCACGGTCGTTCATATCGATGGCACGTCTCCACGTGATGCGGTTCGGATCGATTCCGAGGGCGTTACCATGGTGAAGGTGGTTATCGATTAACGCTGAAAGCAGGTTGTTCGCTGTGGTTACAGCGTGGATATCACCTGTGAAATGAAGGTTGATGTCTTCCATTGGCACCACTTGCGCGTATCCACCACCAGCTGCACCGCCTTTTACGCCGAAGCAAGGTCCAAGCGAAGGCTCTCTAAGTGCTGTAAAGGTGAGCTTCCCGATTTTGTTCAGACCCATGCTAAGGCCAACATTCGTCGTGGTCTTTCCTTCTCCAGCTGCAGTCGGGTTGATGGCTGTTACGAGGATGAGCTTGCCGTTTGGACGATCCGTGTCACGCTCTAATACATCGAGATTGACTTTCGCTTTATAGTTGCCATAGAGCTCGAGGTCATCTTCAGAAATGCCTACTTTTTTCGCGATTTCCCTAATGTGTTGCTTTTGCGCTTCCTGTGCAATTTGAACATCTGTCTTCATAACGATCCCCTTTCAAATTTTCAATTATTATGATAATAACCGTTTTAATGGCTTTTTTCAAGTGTTTCAATCACCGACATCGTTTCCGGTGTCCCTATGAGCACAGCATGCTCACGGGCTTTCGCTAGATACGCATCGCCTAGGGCGGTCTGCCCCTTTCGCCTCAGGATGACGCCGAGATAAGCCTCCGCCTCACTTCGCCGCCATAACGTGTCCACGGTTTCGTAGCTTTTCAGCGCCTCTTCGAAATACGCCTTCGCCATATCGTCCTCAGAAAGCTCAAACGCGATTATGCCCGCATTCGTGTTGAAAATCGAACTTCCCCTCATGATATTATGAAGCCTGCATAACGCGATGGCGCGCTCCACATCCTCCAGCGCTTCCACTAGGCGTCCCTGTCTACGGTAGCTTTCGGAAATATAATTATAGGAGGCGGCGATCCCTAATACATACCGTCCACCTTTTCCGAGATTTTCGAAGCTCTGTATCGACTGGGCAAAATAGATGCGCGCCTCTTCATAACGACCGGCCATCAAACTATTGATACCCATTAATCGTTGCTCAACCGCCTCATTTTTTGGTGTTTTCGTAAGCTTCGCCATAAGCCCCATCACCTCGGGCATCTTAGCGATTTGCTCCGTCTGGATCAGGTAGTAGAACCACTGGACATACGCTTTAAACAGCATTTCTTCATCATCGCCGCGCTTACAGCGCATGATCAGTTCCTTAATGAGCGTCATGCCACTTTCGTATTTCCCCTGTCTGATGAGGTAGCGCGCCTTCATGTGAAGGTATTGAATCATCAACGCTTCCGCCCCTTCTTCAGGAAGCTTGTCCAGCAGAATGTCCAGCTCACTGAAGAGCTCTTCTGGCGTCTTTTCCATCGGTAGCGGGGTCTGACCCACGAGTTCAGGATAGAGCTCGTGGCTAAAATCAAAGGTCGCTTTTAAATATTTAAGGTAGTAAGTCAAGTATTTCACCGTATTACCGGCACTTTGATAGTGATAGATCAGCTTCTGATAAAGAATGATATCCTTACCGTCATGATTAAGCGCTTCCTCCAGTACCCCTCCGATTCGATTATGCAAAATACGCTTTTTCGCCACTGGCGTCTGAGCGTACACATGCTCGCGAAGCTTTTGATGGGTGAACCTAAGCCTCACCGAATCATCACTTTCAACCTCTTTAATCAAAAAGCGGCGTTTTAAAGCTTGGATCATCTCTAGCAACTCATCCTCATCCACAGGATAAAGCTGATGTAGCAGCTCAAAATCCACTTCATCGAAAAACATGGAAAGCATCACCAGAAGTTTCATTTCGTTAGGGGTGACGCCGATAAACCGCGAATCCAGGATCCCCTTAAGGCGAGGCTCCCTTTCAGACTGCTTCAGCGCCACAGTCCCTTCCACGATAAAAAAGGCGTTGCCCTCCGATTCCTTATAAAGCCGTTGTTTCAATGCTTCTGGCATCGGTTCCCCAGAAAGGAAGTCCATAAAGGCATAGGATTCCTCTTCGTCAAACCGCTCCACCGGGAGCACCATGACACGGTCATACCGGTAAAGCTGGGCGATAAAGTCGTCCATGAGTGCGGTGTTTTCATTGCGAAGCGTCGCCATAAACACGAGGCCCTCCACATGGCTCATCAGGCTCAGCAAAAGCCTGAGGCTGGCGGTATCCATCCACTGTAGGTCATCGATGCAGATGATGAGCCGATGCTTTTTCAGCAGGCGGTCAAACAGCTTGGCACTGATTTTTTCCAGGTAATCCGAATTGATGGATTCGGCATTTTCCGTATAGACATGCCCGTTCCAATCCCCAAAACCGGGGAAAAATCTTACGAGCACGCGCTTCATGGTTAGCGGGATATCGATGTGGTCTTCTTCTAATATATCCGCAATCTTTGCAAACACATCGTTCCAAGACTTATAGGCATAACCGGATTCCGCCGGATAACAGGACATCTTCAGCAGTTTAAATGCCCCATCGTATTTCTGAAGACTATCCTCCAGAAGCTTCGTCTTCCCCACGCCTGCCTCGCCCATCAGGATGAGCGACTGCCGATTTTGACCGATGGCGGTGTGGTGAAGTAACCGTTCGATGATCTCGATTTCTTTTTTTCGGCCGAACGTGGTGACTGTTTCCTGCGCGGTCTCTTCAGGGGTGTAGATCAAATTATAGTATAAATCACGGGTGGATTTATCAGGCGGAATGCCCATCTCATCATCCAGCAGCATTTTTAAACTGCTATAGACTTCCGTGATATTTTTGTATTGATTAAGCTTTGCGTAAAGCGTCATTAAGAGGCGCACCGTCGCCTCATCAAACTCGTCGATGCGTCGCATGATAACGGCGTATTTAAGCGCTTCCTCGAAATTCGCCTCGTCCATCAATAGCTTGGTTTTCGCCGTTGCCAGTTTAAGGTATTTTTGATTCAGTGCGCTTTCCACATCGCTCCGCCATCTTTCGAAGGTGGTAGATTCCTTAAGGGAGAACGCTTCTAAAAAACGTCCTTTATAGCACGTTAAAAATTGCTGTTCATCACCAAAGGCATCAACCGTTATGGGCAGCGTCTCGTCGAACTCGATCACATGCTTACTGGGACAGGCGAACAACTCGATGCCCAAATCCTTTTTAAGCCGGTAGAGACTGTTTCTGAGATTTTTCTTCGCCATCTGCTGTTCCACTTCATTCCAAATCACGCCCACTACCTCGTCACGGGTGACGCGTTTTTCATAAGCGATATAATATAGAAGTGCTTCGCTCTTTTTCAGCGAAATCTCCACGCTATGTCCATCGATTTTCAGTCCTGGTTTTCCATAAAGCTGCAATTCGATCTGCATCCGCTAACCTCAAATTTTCTTTATTGAAGAAAAAGCTGCTTTTCTAACGAACAGCAGCTTTTGATTACCCTTACTTGCCACCTTTTACGTACGACTTCGCAACCAACGCTTTAATCATCGATTCATCGGTCAAGTACGGTAAGGTCACATGGTCATTTTCTCTGGCGTGATTATAGGCGACAGTGGTTTCGATGGCATGATCATTTCTCGCCCATGCACGTCTCGCAACGCCACCCATAACATCCCAAGGCATGGCATTCTTAAGAATCTCATCCACGCGGGCACTGCCATCTAACACCATACCAAATCCACCGTTGATGGATTTGCCGATACCGACACCACCACCGTTGTGAAGGGCGATCATGCTCATACCGCGAGCAGCATTACCTGCAAAGATATGTGTCGCCATTTCAGCCATGATATTCGAACCGTCCTTGATGTTAGAGGTTTCTCTAAATGGTGAATCTGTTCCGCCGGTGTCGTGGTGGTCTCTACCCAACATGACTGGGCCAATCTCGCCATTTCTAACCATTTCATTAAACTTCAGGGCAATTTTCGTTCTTCCCATGGCATCCTGATAGAGGATACGTGCTTTCGTTCCCACGACGAGCTTATTCTTCTTCGCATCGCGGATCCATACCCAGTTATCACGGTCCTGGAATCTACGATCAGGATCGATGCAGTTCATGGCTGCCATGTCCGTCTTATCGAGGTCCGCGTCATCGCCACTGAGGCAAACCCATCTGAAAGGTCCATAGCCATAGTCAAACAAAACTGGACCTAAAATATCTTCAACATATGATGGCCAAATAAAGCCATCCAGTTCATTTATGCCATTTTTACAAATCTCTTTAACGCCTGCATCGTAAACGGCTTTCATAAAGCTGTTGCCGTAGTCGAAGAAGTAGATTCCTCTCGCTGTAAGCGCTTTGATCGCCTTATAGTGACGCACTAACGTTTCGTCTACCAGCTTTTCAAACTGTGCTTTATCCGTACCGAGCAGTCTCGTTCTCTCCTCGAACGTGATTCCCGCCGGGCAGTAGCCGCCCTCATAGACGTTATGGCACGACGTTTGGTCCGATAATAAGTCGATATGAACATTATTTTCAACGGCATATTCCAAAAGGTCCACGATGTTGCCATGGAATCCGATGGCGATGGCTTTGCCCTCTGCCTGATATTGCTTCGCTTTTGTAAAGGTTTCTTCTGGTGTTCTAGTGACTTCACTAATCCAACCTTGCGAATGACGGGTTTCGATTCTCGATTCATCCACCTCAGCGATAATGCCCACACCACCTGCGATTTCCACAGCCTTGCCTTGTGCGCCACTCATGCCACCGAGACCGGAGGTGACGAACAATCTGCCTTTTAAGTCTTCGTTTTCAGGAATGCCGAGCTTATCTCGACCTGCATTTAAAATCGTGGAGTAAGTGCCGTGAACGATGCCTTGTGGTCCGATATACATGAAACCACCTGCCGTCATTTGTCCGTATGAAGCCACACCAAGTGCTGCCGCTCTGTTCCAGTTTTCAAGGTCATCAAACATACCGATCATAAGACCGTTCGTGATGATGACGCGCGGTGCATTTTCTGGCGACTGGAACAAACCAACAGGATGACCTGATGCTAGAACGAGGGTTTGCTTCTCTGTCATTACCTCTAGGTAAGCCTTAATCAAATGGTACTGCATCCAGTTTTGGCAAACCGCTCCAGTTTCACCGTAAGTGATGAGTTCATATGGGTAAAGTGCAATATCGAAGTCGAGGTTATTATCGATCATTACCTGAATAGCGCGCCCTTCTGTGGTCACCCCTTTGTAAGCTTCGATGCCCTTCGCTTTTATGTTGCCTTCTGGTCTGAAACGATAGCCATAGATTCTGCCTTTGGTTAACAGTTCTTCTAAAAACTCAGGTGCTAGCTGCGCATGCCATTTTTCCGGAATATAACGCAACGCATTTTTAAGTGCAAGCTCCACTTCGTCTTGGGTTAGGGTTAAATTACGCTTAGGCGCACGGCGAATGCCTGGCAAAAACGCAGGCATAGGTGGCAATTCTGGAAACAGTTCCTCTAGTTTGATGCGCATCGCATTTGAAATTTCTTGATTGGTCATCATGGCTTCCTCCAACTAAATCATCAAGGTATAGACGAGTCTTATTATCTTACCCTCTATTCTAATGAGAAAACGTCTATTTTTAGTCCACCACTAGACGATTTTCATGATTTTGTGGACTTTAAGAGCCGTTTGAGCAGCAAAACGATGCTCTTCCTTTTCCAAATCGATCTTCATAATTTCCTGAATCCGGCTCAATCGGTATAAAACCGTATTATAGTGGGTGTATAGGCTCTCAGACATCTTCTTGAGATTTCCATTACATTCAAAGTAGACTTCGAGCGTCTTCACGAGCTCCGTGTCCTTTCTTTGATCGTATTGGGTTAGCGGTTCTAAAATGTCCTTATAGAACATTTCCAGTTCATTTTTAATCGCTGTATTCGAAAGAATCTTATAGATGCCCATCTCCTCGAATAAAACGACGTCCTCACCGATGTAAAACATGGCTGCTTCCAGCGCTTTAGTGGCATCCTGTAAGCTCTTATGCACATTGCTAAGGCCTTTATAGACCCTGCCCACCCCGATTTGGGTGTGGTATTTTTTCATCTTCGATCTGAGCAGATCGTAGATATAACGGGCATATTTTCGAATAATTGCTGTGCCTTCACCCTCTTTTAGCATGACGAGAAGATAAATCCGGTCACTTTTGTTGAGAATCATATAGGCACGTCCCATATCCTTACAGATCATTTCAGCGAGATAAGCCACTTTCAACGAACGCTCACTATCATCCCCATTATTTTTACTATAGACGTTGATATCCAAAATCGCATAATAGGATCCCTCTGAAAACCTGAAGTTTGAAGCGCGTTCCACGGCCTTTGAACGTCGGATTTCATCCAGTGAAATCAAATCGTCAAAAAACTCGAGCTTATATTTATTTTCAACCTCTTGAACGGAAATCTTCTTTAAAAACTCGAGGGCGATGATATTAGAAGCCGCCTCGAGTCCAAGCTTATCGTAATTCGAAATGGCATGGGCCTTACCGTAAGTGACGATATGACCAAACACCTGATTCTTTACGAATATCGGAACGATAAGCCGCTCGATTTCACGTTCTTTAAACACCACGGTGTCCCAAACGATTTTCGAGTTTTTCATATCCAGTTGAACGCCCTCGATGTTTTCATAAAGTAGCGCATAGTCATCTTCAAATGCACTCTTAAGGAAATGGGTGTCCTCGAAGTAGTAATCTCTGATAAACACAGGGGACGCGATGGTTTTATGGATACTCTTTAGAATATCATCGATGTTGCCACCACTGACAACCACATTCATGGTATCTTTATGGAGATTTTCCACGCGCTGAAGAACCGCGGATTGTCTTTCGAACATGAGGTTATAAACGGTAGAGAAAATCTCGGTAAATGAGACCTCATATGCCAGGTCGATGACCGGTAGATTTATTTCCGAACAAACGGCGATGACCTCAGGCGGAAGCGCCTCGATATAAGGGGTAATCTTCACGAATACCGCAGCCACATTTTTTTCTGCGATGGCTTTAAACAGCTCGATTTGCTCTGCTGCCGATAGTTTTTCAAATATTTGACCGGTGGTCAAAATGACTTGCCCATCTTGCCCAATCCACTCGATGATTTCTTTATCTAACATAACATTCACTGATGTCACGAGATGAGACAGCTGCTCATGTGTCGTCAATAGCTTTGATGATTCAAATAAGGGAAGGGCTAGTACCTCCTGTAAATGGACGCTTGATTCGTTAATCACTTTGACCTCCTATTTATAACTTTTTCATAAGTCAATTATAACAAACGACACCAATTATACAATATGCAGATTTTTTATAGTGACTTATTTATAAAACGTATCAATAGCCGACCATAAATAAAAACGGAACCCTATCAGGGTTCCGCTTCCTATACTTTTCGCCTAAGCGAGTCTTATTAGTAGTTACCTTGTTGCATCATCGCTTCAGCAACTTTTAAGAAACCAGCAATGTTAGCACCTGCAACGAGGTTGTAACCTAAACCGTATTTCTCAGCAGCTTCAGCTGAAGATTTGTGGATGTTAACCATGATTTGGTCAAGTTTAGCATCAACTTCTTCTGCAGTCCAAGAGTATCTCATAGAGTTTTGACTCATTTCAAGCGCTGAAGTTGCAACACCACCAGCATTAGCTGCTTTAGATGGTCCAACGATTACGCCATGCTCCATGAAGTAGTCGATTGCTTCGTTAGTACATGGCATGTTAGCCGCTTCGCAAACAAACTTAGTGCCATTAGCAACGATTTGCTTCGCGTCATCAATTCTGATTTCGTTTTGTGTAGCACATGGGATTACGACGTCTGCCTTAACAACCCATGGTTTTTGACCAGCGAAGAATTTAGCGCCTGGGAATTGATCCGCATATGGTGCAACGATATCTTTACCTGAAGATCTAAGAACCGTCATGAAATCGATTTTTTCTTTATTTAAGCCAGCTTCATCGTAAACGTATCCATCTGGACCAGAAATCGTGATAACTTTTCCGCCGAGCTCAGTAACTTTAAGTGCAGTACCCCAAGATACGTTACCGAATCCTGAAAGTGCGAATGTTTTACCTTTAATGCTTTCGCCATTAGCTTTAAGCATTTCTCTAGTAAAGTAAGTGACGCCGAAACCAGTTGCTTCAGGTCTGATTAATGAACCACCGTAAGATAATCCTTTACCAGTAAAAACGCCGTTTTCGAATGCGCCTTTGATTCTTCTATATTGACCATACATATAGCCAACTTCTCTACCGCCAACGCCGATGTCGCCAGCAGGAACGTCCACGTCTGGACCGATGTGTCTATAAAGCTCTGTCATGAAGCTTTGGCAGAATCTCATTACTTCAGCATCAGATTTGCCAGTTGGATCGAAGTCAGATCCACCTTTACCGCCACCGATTGGTAAGCCAGTTAAAGAGTTTTTGAAAGTTTGCTCGAAACCTAAGAATTTGATGATGCTAAGGTTTACTGATTTGTGGAATCTGATACCACCTTTGTAAGGTCCGATAGCGCCGTTGAATTGAACTCTAAATCCTCTGTTGACGTGAAGGTTACCAGCATCGTCTACCCAAGGTACTCTAAAGATAATTTGTCTTTCTGGCTCTGCCATTCTCGCGAGCAGATTAGCTTTTACAAACTCAGGATGCTTTTCGATTACACGCTCTAATGATTTGAATACTTCTTCAACTGTTTGCAGAAACTCTGGTTGCTCTGAATTTCTTGCTTTTACTTGCTCAAATACCTCATGAATGTAGCTCATTTCAAACATCTCCTTTAAAATGATAATGGGACCTTTCGGCCGAATGCTTCACGTTTTGAGATTGTTAAAAAAATACTAATCCCGTTAACGCTTTAATCTTAACACAATCCACCTATAGTGTAAACCATATTAATGGGTAAATCTATAAACTTTTTGCAACAGGTACACGGATTTTTTATGCCCTGCTGGACATAAAATGCCCACTGTTGAAAAGTCACATCTTTCATACTTATAAGCAAATATGAATAAATTCTAATTTTATAACCTTTAATAATCTGAAAATTCTGAAACCTCTTTCGCCGCAATGCATGAATACTCACTTCATCACATTAATAATGATTTTCATTGTACATCATCACTTTCCGTCCATTTTCCGCTTTTTTTCGTTGTTTGTTAAATGTAAGGGGTATTATAATGAGGTATCACCGGGTGACGAAAGCACCCTAGACTATGAGGAGGTTCATTATGTACGTAATTAACGATTCTTGCATCTCTTGTGGCGCTTGTGAAGCAGAGTGTCCAGTAAACGCAATTTCAGCTGGCGATAGCATCTACGTGATCAGCGCTGATTGCATCGATTGTGGCGCTTGCGCAAATGTTTGCCCAGTAGACGCTCCACAAGCACAATAATAAAAAAATTAAAAGAGTCCCAGATTTGGGACTCTTTTTTTATGCCTAAAACACCCGAGGGTTCTGGACATTATTTAATTTCATACTTCTCCGTGTGAAACTGGACGATTTTACTGATAAACTTCAGAATGGTTTTTTCTTCGTTAATGGTAATATCATCGAGTATGAACGCAAGCTCTTTACGTTGCTCTTCAGCTAACGCCAAGTAAAGCTCCCTACCAGAGGGTGTCATGGAAACCATTTGAATTCTGCCATCGGAAGTATCCGGTCTTTTCGTTAACACCTTCATGCCTACCAAACGATTAACTGTGGTCGTAACGAAATTCCGGTCTACCTCTAAAACCTTGATGAGATGGTTCAGCTTTACTTCACCTTCAATCCCCACATGCCGAAGCAAAAGCATTTCAGCTAGATTGAGCTTGGTCTTCATGGTTTTCCGATAATAACCGTTCTTATCTTGCGAAAGAACCTTTGTATAAAGCCTGTCCAACATATGTGAAATTTCACGTGTGTAGTTCGCCATAATACTCCTTCATTCCATCGCTAAATCTTCCAAGTTCACTAACAACTTACCTTTGATCTATGCTCTTTTAATGATTAACGCTTCTCCCATTCCGCCACCAATGCATAATGTAGCAAGACCATACGATCCTTCGCGTTTTCCAAGTTCATGAATAAGCGTTACTAAAATTCGATTACCTGAAGCCCCAATTGGATGGCCAAGCGCGATTGCGCCGCCATTGACATTTACTTTCTCAGGATCAAAACCAAGTTCTTTACCCACTGCGAGTGCTTGGGCTGCAAACGCTTCATTTGCTTCGATCAAATCGAGGTCAGCCACCGTTAATCCCGCTTTTTCGAGCGCTTTTTTAGTTGCCGGTACTGGACCGATGCCCATGATTTTTGGATCGACGCCTGCAGAAGCGTGAGAAACGATGGTACATAATGGTTTAAGACCTAGCTCGTCCGCCTTTTCTTTACTCATGACTACTACCACAGATGCACCGTCATTGATCCCTGATGCATTTCCTGCAGTTACAGAGCCGCCGTCTCTTTTAAAAGCCGGTTTAAGCGCCGCAAGCTTCTCTATAGTGGTTTCTTTAATATATTCATCATCGGCAAAAGGAATCGGGTCGCCTTTGCGATTTGGTAACATAACAGGGATGATCTCATCTTTGAAGCGACCAGCTGCTCTCGCCGCAGCTGCTTTTCTTTGTGAGTTGAAGGCGAGTTCATCTTGCTCTTCACGGGTTAATCCCCACTGAGCAACGATGTTTTCTGCCGTCATACCCATATGATAGTTATTGAACGCTTCCCAGAGGCCGTCCATAACCATGGTATCATAAAGCTCACCATTACCCATGCGTTGACCCCAACGGCCACTTTTAATAAGGTAAGGTGCCATACTCATATTCTCAGTGCCACCTGCGACGACGATATCATTCGAACCTGCCATGATTGATTGATATGCCATAGAAACCGCTTTAAGACCAGAACCACAAATCATGTTGATGGTTGTACATGGCACTTCCACAGGATAACCGCTTTTGATCCACGCCTGTCTAGCGACGCCTTGTCCGTAACCCGCTTGGATGACAGAGCCTAAAATGACCTCATCGACCTTTTCTGGTGCAAGACCGACTTTCTCAAGTGCACCTTTGATGACGGTAGATCCCATTTCAGCTGGTGTAATGTCTTTAAGTGAACCACCAAATGAACCGATGGCTGTACGTACCGCGCTAACGATAACGACTTCTTTCATTTTGTTACCTCCCTAAATTTTAATAAAATCCCATTTGTGACAATCCCTATCCATTATTTTATCAAAAAAAAGGGATAAGGTCATCCCTTATCCCGCTGTTTGCACTTTTTTTATTCTGAACTTAATATTATTCCATTCTTCCTTTTAAGAAGTAAGAAACTGTTAAAAGGTTATCGATCAAATGGATATTTTCCACGATGACATCCGATTTAATTTTCAGATCAATCGGTGCAAAGTTCCAAATGGCTTTAATCGGCGTCTTTTGAATCTTATCGGCGACATCCTGCGCACCATCTCTGCTTGTGCATATGTAGACGATTTCAATATCGTTTGCTTTAACGAAGTCTTCAAACTTATCCATATCGTGAACTTCGACATTGTTGATTTTTAAACCAATGAGTTTTGGGTTAACATCGAACATCGCTTTCAATTTAAAGCCAAGCTTATCGAAACTAGAGTAGTTAGCCAGTGCTTGCCCTAAATTTCCTGCGCCAACGATGACGACATTATAGTTTCTCGTAAGCCCTAATATTTTACCTATTTCATTATAAAGATCTTCTACATTATAACCGTAACCTTGTTGTCCAAAGCCACCAAAGTTGTTCAGGTCTTGTCTGATTTGTGAAGCGGTGAATCCGATCATCTTACTCAATTCTTTAGAAGAGATTCTTTTGATATCGTTATCTAACATCTCCTTTAAGTATCGATGGTATTTGGGCAAGCGTCTGATTACTGCAACTGAGATATTTTTATCTTTCATTTTCACACCTCTTCATTAAAAGTAGTATAGTGTATTATAACATTTTATGTCAAAGTCTGTCAAATAGTTAACAAGGCATTTAGCCTCTCGAATCTCTTTTTATTTTAAACGATTTACGTTATAATATCTAGTGACTTATGCATTTTAGTTAAATTTTTATTTAGAGGTTCTCATGATCGCACTTTCTTGTACCGGCCTAAATAAGGCCTTTGGAATAGAACCCTTATTAGAAGATATCAGCTTCACGATTAACGCAAAGGATAAAATCGGTCTGATCGGTGTCAATGGCGCTGGTAAGACGACCTTGATGAAGATCCTCATGGGAATCGAATCAAAGGATTCGGGTGACCTCTTTTTTGCGAAGGACTTGACGGTTGGTTATCTCGAACAAAATACGAATCTCGATTATACGCACAGCGCTTTTGATTACTGTGAAGAAGTCTTTGCTGAGGTTTACGCATTAGAGCTGAAAATGCGCGCATTGGAACAAAAGATGCACGAGGATCACTCTAAGGAAACCATGAATGCCTACAGCATTCTTCAGGAGACGTTCGAGAAACTGGACGGATACTCCATCAGCAGCCGAATTAGAGGCGTGCTTACGGGACTCGGCTTCACTGAAGAGGAAACCGTTAGGCCGATTAATCAGCTGAGCGGCGGACAGAAATCGCGCGTGGGTGTGGCGAGGCTTCTTTTAAAGCGTCCGGACATCCTGTTTCTGGACGAACCGACCAACCACCTCGACATCGCCGCCATCAAATGGCTTGAGGGGTTTCTAAAGGACTATCCTGGAACGCTTATTATGATTTCCCATGACCGTTACTTTTTAGATCAAATCGTCACGCGCGTTTTTGAGATTGAAGATTGCGAGCTGACCGCCTATAACGGCAATTACTCCGATTTTATCAAGCAAAAAAAGGCAGCTTATGAGGCGGAACTTAAAAAATTCGAATCGCAGCAAAGGGAACTGAATAAACAAGAAACCCTGATTCGAAAATTCAAAGAGCGTGGTACCGAAAAGCTTGCGAAGCGCGCTAAGTCGAGAGAAAAGCGCTTGGCCCACATGGAAATCATCGAGCAACCTAAGTTGTTTAAAGCCCATTTTAAGATCGACCTGAAGTCGGGCTATAAAAGCGGAAAGGATGTCCTCGCCGTCAAAACGTTAGGCAAGACCTATGGTTCAAAGGAGGTTTTCCACGATGTATCCTTCGAGGTCTATAAGGGCGACCGAATCGGATTAATCGGTCCAAACGGCGTCGGAAAGACCACCTTGTTTAAAATCCTACTGGGTGAGCTTAAGCCCGATTTAGGCGAGCTCGTCTGGGGACATCATGTGGTGCCTGGGTATTACGATCAGGAACTGAACAACCTGAACCTGGATAATACGGTGCTGGAAGAAATTCACGATGACAACCCTAAGCTATCCCTTACAGAAGTCAGAAACCTACTGGGCGCCTTTCTCTTTACCGGTGACGATATCGAAAAACGCATCGGGATGCTTAGCGGCGGAGAACGTGGCCGCGTCTCTTTATTAAAGCTGATGCTTTCGACATCGAATCTTTTGTTTTTAGATGAGCCAACCAACCATTTGGATTTATATGCAAAAGAAACCTTAGAGGAAGCGCTATTAAACTACGACGGCACCCTCATCACCATTTCCCACGACCGTTACTTTCTAAATAAGATTTGCACGAAGGTCTTTGAGCTTTCACCAGGGGGGATTGAGGTGTTCTGGGGCAATTACGATTATTACCAGCAAAAGAAAATCGAGCAGGAAGCGCCTGTCGCTGATGTTCCTGCGGATTCAGGACTTACGAAAACGAAGCAAAAGGAACTCCAGCGTAAGGAAAAAGAGCAAAAGGCAGAGGTAAAACGCCAAAAAACCGCTTTAAGCGATCTGGAAAAAGCGATTGCCACCAGTGAAGAAGCACTCCACGCGCTTGAAATGGCATTATGTGAGCCAGAGGTCTATTCAGACCCTATCAAATCACAGGAAACCCAACAAGCGATTAATAAGCAGAAAGGGCAAATCGAAAGACTCTATTCTGAATTGGACGAATTATTAGAATTATTATGATTTGTTCAGAAGTCCTAGTCCATTAACACTAAAAAGCTTGTAGACAAATCCGTTTTTTTCTTTATAATTAGATTTAAGTAAGGCACACATGCATTTTCAGAATTTTTGGGAGGTACCTATGTTTAAGAAAATAAAGGCAATTATCGTGGAGCAACTCAGTGTTATCGATTCGAGTGATATCAAGCAAGATACCTCATTTGATAGCATGGATATCGACTCGATTGACGCTGTTGAAATTATCATGGCGATTGAAGACGAATTCGAAGTCGAGATTCCAGACGAAGTTGCAGAAGAATTCACGTCAATTGCTGATATTATGAATTACTTGAACAGTTTAGGCATTGAAGGTTAGAATACGAAATATGAGTCTAGAGATAGGCTCATTTTTTTATGTTCATTATACCGGGTACAGTGGGTTAACACATCGTTAATTATGTAGACCATTATTCCGTCATAAATGGGTGTATTTTATTTACTGGTTATGCATATAATACATTTAGTCCACAAGTAAAGGCACTTATCCACCCTTTTTCACGTGTTTATCCACAAAGTTATCAAAACCCTTTTTAGAAAATAGGCGCTTCTCCACACTATCCACAAGTCTATCCACAAATGTACTAAAATTAATACATGAATATTCCGCTGACAACTTGGTTTACATAATGTGTTTTTCGTAAAAAAACATGAGGTTTTCATATAAAAAAGTAAATGGGACTCTCGTCCCATTTTGTTCATAGATTATTCATATTTTTTCTCGCCGATTTTCAGATTCGGCACCGCGTTTGTGGCGAGTGAACCGCTTTGTCCTGCTCGTGCTTGATAATAGCCCGCACAGGCGATCATGGCCGCATTATCCGTACACAGGCTGATGGGCGGATAGTAAAGCTTTATGCCCTTTAACTGACCAAGTGATGCTCTCAGCCCGCTATTCGCCGCGACACCCCCCGCTAAGACCAGCGTATCATAACCTGTCTGGGAAAGGGCTTGTGCCGCTTTCGCCTTCAGCACCTCAATTACGGCATGCTGAAAGCTAGCGCATACATCTGGCACATTGATTTCGACTTGCTTCATCCTACAGCTATTAAGGTAGTTAAGCACGGCCGATTTCAACCCACTGAAGCTAAAATCCAGATGGTCCTGGTCCATCATGGCCTTCGGAAAATCGATGGCCATGGGGTTGCCCTCTTTTGCAAGTCTATCTACGATTGGACCGCCAGGATAACCAAGCCCCAGCGTCCTCGCGATCTTATCAAAGGCTTCACCTGCAGCGTCATCCCGCGTTCTACCGATAATTTCGAAAGTGGTATAGTCCTTCACATCTACGAGATGCGTATGGCCTCCCGAGACGATCAGACAGGCAAACGGCGGTTTCAGATCTGGATGGGCGATATAATTCGCTGCGATGTGTCCTTCAATATGGTTCACTGGAATAAGGGGCTTTTCTAGCGCATAAGCTAAAGCCTTGGCAGTGGATAGACCCACTAAAAGCGCGCCGACTAAGCCAGGACCATAGGTCACGGCAATTTCATCCACATCATCAAAACCAACACCGGCTTGTTCAAGCGCTCTTTCGATGATTTCAGATATTTTATCCAGATGATTTCGTGAGGCAATCTCAGGAACGACGCCACCAAATGTCTGGTGAATGTCGATTTGTGTATGCACCTCATTCGCCAGCACTTCTCGTCCATTTCTAAGCACCGCACATGCCGTTTCATCACATGAGGTCTCTATGGCCAAGGTGATGATATTTTTATTTTCCATATTAGCCATCACAACTCCTTCCACATGACCAGCGCATCTTCTCCGGTGTCAATGTAATACTTCGGACGCTTTCCAACGCCTTTAAAGCCAACCTTTTCATATAAGGCGATGGCAGGCGCATTTCCCACACGCACCTCAAGCGTCATGTGTTTAAATCCATTTTCAAGTCCATAGTTTACCATGGCCTCTACCAGTCTATCCCCATAACCCTTTCGGCGAACCTCAGGCGCGATGGCGATGTTCGTGATATGAATTTCATCCATAATCAGCCACATGCCACCGAAACCGATGATTTCGCCATCCAGTTCAAGAACGAGGTAGATTGCCAGGGTGTTTTCAGTCAGCTCTTTATGAAACGCCTCCTCTGACCAAGGGGTCTGAAACGATGCCGTTTCAATCGCATGAACGCGCGGTACATCTGCCAGTGTCATTTTTCGTGTATTAAGCATGGGATTGATCCCTTTCTGCTTGAGACTTTCTCATGTAGTTGGCCCGAATGGTATGAACCGATGCTGATTCAGGCGTCACCACTGAGCTTATGGCGATTCTCCCCGCCCTAGGGATACTGTCTGCTTCACTTGCGAAGATTAAGGAAGCGGATTCTCCTAAAATCTGTGGATTCTCAAATACCGCTGGATATGCCGTCAGCGCATCGCCAGCGAAAAGCAGGTCCTGATTCGGATATTTATCCTGAAGTGCCACCAAAAGCGTTTCCAATGGCTCCACACCCTCCTCGAGGGTGGCGAGCACTTCACCCTGCCATTCATAAACGCCATAATACACGTCCATGCGTTTTGCATCGATCATAGGGATAATCAGCCCACTGACGCCCTTAAAACCACTGGCGATCAGAAACATGCTGGAAAAACCGTATATGGGTTTTCCAAACGGTTGGGCGAGGCCTTTTGCAGTGGCGATACCGATTCGAACGCCGGTGAACGACCCCGGACCCTCACAAACATAATAGGCATCGATTTCGCTCACCTTCGTCTGCGTATGCGTCATCACTTCGTCTACAAGTGGCATTATCTTTTGGGAATGGGTTTCCTTCGTATCGAGGAAACACTCCTTTATAAGCGTTTGGTCCTCAAAAATAGCTGTACTGGCAGCCATGGAAGAGGTGTCGATCACTAACACCTTCATGCGTTCACCTCGTTTCCTTTAACAAGTGCTTCTCTAACGCCCTCATCACCGAGTTTAAGCTCGATCCAAATGGCATCCTTAGGTATAAAATCCGATACCAAATTTGCCCACTCGACGATGCAGATCCCCTCTCCATATAAAAAGTCCTCAAATCCAATTTCGAACATTTCATCCGGATCAAAAATGCGATACACATCGAAATGGTGGATTTCGATCTTCTCACCGCGTAGCATCCCTTCATAGGTATTCATGAGCGTGAAGGTAGGACTGGTAACATAATCATCCACCCCTAACGCAGTACATAAAAACTGCGTCAATGTGGTTTTTCCCGCACCCAAATCTCCCGTTAAGCAGATGACAGTACCTTTATGAATATAGGTTAAAAGTCGTTCGGCGAAGCGCTGTGTGTCTTCTAACCGCTCGAGTCTAGTGTTCATTTTTACTCCCTTCAGGCAGAATCCCTGCCTCAATTCAAATACAGTCATAAAATCTCACTATATTGTATCCTAAATCAACCGATTTATCAATTTATCAAAAAGAAAACCTTCCTTCTAACAACATTACATGAAAAGCGTTAGAAGAAAGGTTTTATTACACTATTTTTTCTGATTAACCACGCTTATAAGCCACTTTACCATCGACGAGCGCATAATCCACTTTCGCCTGAAGGTCAAATGGATGACCATCCCAGATGACGATATCGGCATCCTTTCCAGCTTCGATAGAACCGATACGATCAGAAACCCCGAGGATTTCCGCCGGATTGATGGTGATACACTTCAGGGCTTCCATCTCATCGAGACCTGCTTTATGCGCAAGTGCAGCGGCCATCGGCAAGTACTCAAGTGGAATCACCGGGCTGTCCGTCATAATGGCGATTTTAACGCCTGCCTTATGCATCACACCAGGTGTATCGAATGTCTTTTGATTAAGCTCAAACTTGGATTTGTTTCCGAACGAAGGTCCAATAATCGCTGGATAGCCTTCTTTTGCCAGATGCTCAGCGATGAGATGACCCTCGGTACAGTGCTCAAGTGTGAGCTTCACATCGAACTCTTTTGCGATTCTGATAGAGGTAAAGATATCATCCGCTCTATGGGCATGTGCCTTCAGTGGAATCTCTTTATTCACAACTGGTAACATGGCCTCGAGCTTCATGTCATAAGCGGGTAGCTTGCTGGCGTCATCACCTGCCGCAACCTTTTTATTTCTGTACTCTACGGCTTTCGCCAATGTTTCTCTTAGTTTAGCCGCCGTACCCATACGTGTGGAAGGCATCATCTTTTTATCATTATAGACGCGTTTTGGATTCTCACCAAATGCGCATTTCATCGCCAGATTTTCAACTAAAATCATATCGTCGATGCGCTCACCATGAAGCTTGATCACTGAAAAGCTTCCGCCGATGACATTTGCACTTCCTGGACCAGTGGCTGCTGTGGTGACGCCGCCTTTAATGGCATTTGGAAATGCTTCGTCTCTAGGGTTGATGGCGTCGATTGCACGAAGATGTGGTGTGATGGGATCAGTCATTTCATTGCCATCGGCACCTTCAAATCCGATGCCCTCTTCCCACATACCGATGTGGCAGTGAGCGTCGATAAAGCCTGGGAATACATTTTTACCGGTTGCATCGATAATTTCCGCATCCAGTGGTGCCACTAAATCAGTGCCCACTTCCTTGATTTTGCCGTTTTCTACGAGGATGCATCCGCCTTCGATGATCTCGCCAGCCATGGTATAAACTTTTGCGTTTTTAATGAATAACATGTTGTCCCCCTTGATATGTTTCGAGTCACTAAATAAATTATAGCACTGTTTTTACGGGATTGTCACGCGAAAATCCATCACTCTTTAATGTTTTTCATCGTAAGGCCTATTTTATTCTTCACGAGATCCAGCGTGATGATTTGCACCTTCACGTTATCCCCCACCGAAAGAACCTGCATCGGATGCTTAATGAAGCGATCACAAATCTCAGAGATATGGACGAGGCCATCCTGCTTCACGCCGATGTCGACGAACGCGCCAAAGTCGACGACGTTACGCACGGTGCCGTTCATAACCATGCCCACTGCCAGGTCTTCCATTTTAAGAACGTCACTTCTAAAGATCGGACGCGGCATTTCCTCGCGGGGATCACGCCCCGGTTTTTTTATTTCTTCTATTATATCCTTTAGTGTCAGCACGCCGATTTCCAGTTGGGCGGAGAGCTTAGCGAGTCCGGCTTCGTATTTTGCACTGTCTGTCTGGTTACCCATCATACCGGATGCGAGGATGACCTTATCGGCGATGTTCTTCACCTCGCCACTTTCAACATCCTTCATGGAATAGCCTAACAGCGCCAGCAGTCTGGTGGTGGCCACATATGTTTCCGGGTGTACGGCTGTGTTATCCAGCGGATTCGTGGCTTTCGGTATTCTTAAGAAGCCGACGGCTTGCTGATAGACCTTATCGCCGAGACGTTTGACTTTCATCAGTTCCTTACGCGATTTAAAACGGCCGTTTTCATCGCGATAGGCCACGATGTTTTTAGCAAGCGTACTCGAAATTCCCGATACATAGCTGAGCAATGATGGCGTGGCCGTGTTTAGGTCGACGCCGACACTGTTTACGCAGTCCTCTACGACATTTTTCAGCTGCTCTTCTAAACGTTTTTGGTTGACATCATGCTGATACTGACCGACCCCGATGCTCTTCGGATCGATTTTGACCAGTTCAGCCAGTGGATCCTGGAGGCGTCTACCGATGGAAATCGCACCCCTGATGGAAACGTCGATGTCAGGGTATTCTTCTGTTGCTAATTTTGAAGCTGAATAAACCGATGCACCCGCTTCACTGACGATGGTGTAATACACCTCTTCCTCTAGTGTGCTGATCAGTCCGGCGATGAGCTGCTCCGTTTCTCTAGAGGCTGTACCATTTCCGATGGGGATGATGTTGATTTTATGCTTCTTAATGAGTTCTGTCAGCTTAGCCTTCGACTCTTCTACCTTATTCTGTGGGGCGTTCGGGTAGATCGTCGCATACTCTAATAGCTTGCCCGTTTCGTCGAGGACAGCAAGCTTGCAGCCTGTACGGTAGCTTGGGTCGATGGCGAGAACGCGCATGTCCTTCACTGGTGCCACGAGAAGCAAGGATTTCGTATTCTTACCGAAGACTTTTATGGCCTCCTCTTCAGCGTGCTCTGTGAGCATGTTTCGAATCTCACGCTCGATGGAAGGCGAAATTAACCGCTTATATGCATCTTCCATCGCTTGCTTCAGATAGGCGGTGGTGATCGCCTTTGGATTCGTGACGACCGCTTGCTCCAGCTTTTCTAATATAACCGCATCGGGGCTGACGAGCTTAACTTTGAGCATCTTTTCGTTTTCGCCACGATTAAGTGCTAACACGCGATGGTTGGCAACCTTTGAAACGGGCTCCGAATACTTATAGTACATCTCGTAAACCGATGGCTGCGTTTCATCAGTGGCCACTGATTCGATGACGCCACTGGTCAAATTGAGCTTGCGGATAAATGCACGGTGCTCCGGATCATCAGAGATGCGCTCTGCGACGATATCCATGGCGCCAGCGAGGGCATCTGAAACCGTGTGAACCTCTTTTTCCGGATCGATGTAGGTTTCAGCTAGCGCTTCCAGCGAGCCATCCATCAGATTTTGTGCCCAAATGATATCGGCCAGTGGCTCAAGTCCACGTTCGATGGCTTTTGAAGCACGGGTACTTTTCTTCTGCTTAAAGGGACGATAGAGGTCTTCAACCGTTTGAAGGACGGTTGCTTTTTCGATATCAGCACGTAGCTCTGGCGTGAGCTTTCCCTGTTCTTCTATAATGCGGATGACTTCTTCTTTTCGCGCTTGTAAATTTCTAAGGTATTTAAGGCGATCATCAAAATTTCTCAGCACTTCATCGCTGATGCCACCAGTAACCTCTTTACGATAACGGGCGATAAAAGGAATGGTGTTTCCTTCATCGATAAGTGCAATCGTGGCTTCAACCTGTGAAGTTTTAAGTGATAGCTCATTTGCGAGCTGCTTAATAATTAATGTTGTAAATGCATCAGTTGACTCTAATGGCATGTGAACTGGCCTCCTTTAAATAAGCGTCGATGAACAAGTCGAGTTCCCCATCCATAACAGCTTGTATATTTCCCATCTCTGCGTTGGTTCGATGGTCTTTTACCATGTTGTAAGGATGGAAGACATATGAGCGGATTTGGCTTCCCCATGTGATTTGAGAGTAATCGCCCGCCAAATCTTCTATCTTATCCTTATGCTCACGTTCTTTTAGCTCAATCAGTTTTGCTGTGAGCATCTTCATGGCTGTGGCACGGTTTGAAATCTGTGAACGCTCACTTTGGCAGGAAACCACGACGCCAGTTGGCAAGTGTGTGATTCTGACAGCAGAGTCCGTGGTGTTGACGTGCTGTCCACCTGAGCCAGATGAACGGAAGGTATCGATTTTAAGATCCACTGGGTTGATGTCGATGGTCACCGAATCATCCAGCTCAGGCATAACATCCACTGAGGCAAAGGACGTGTGACGCTTACCCGACGAATCATAAGGAGAAATACGGACGATTCGGTGAACGCCTTTTTCCGACTTTAAGAATCCATAGGCGTTAAGCCCTTCGAACAGCAGCGTCGCCGATTTGATGCCCGCTTCCGTATCGTCTTGCAAATCCAGCATTTTTACGTTATAGTCATGCTGCTCTCCCCACCGCTTATACATACGAAGGAGCATCGCCGCCCAGTCCTGAGCGTCTGTGCCGCCCGATCCTGCATGAATCGTAAGGATGGCATTGTTTGAATCGAACTCACCCTTGAGAAGCGTTTCCAGCAGCAGCTTTTCATAGCTTTCTTCTAGCACCTTATAATCCGACTCCATGTCTGCTTCCATGGAATCATCTCCATCGGCGAGCATCATCTCCATTAGGCCTTCAATTTCTTCAGCCTGGCCATATAAGGATTCATATTTTTCAACCTTACCCTTTAGTGCCTTTTGAAACTTTAGCTTGGTCTGTGCCGACTCATTATCGTTCCAAAAATCGGGTGCTGTCATGTCCATTTCGATTTCTTCTATTCTGTAACGGGCATTTGCAAGGTCAAAGTGACACCTCAAGCTCAGCGATGTTCGCCTTTAGTTTTTTTACCTCTCTACTCAAACGTTCTAATATGATCATAGATTGGGCCTCCTTCAATTTTTCTAACTCACGAGAGGCCAGTATCGGGAATGCCCAACCTGGCCTCTTTAATGTTTTATTGACTAATCTTCATCGATGTTCGCGCCGTGGCATTTCTTATACTTTTTACCACTGCCGCAAGGACACGGATCGTTACGGCCTACCTTTTTATCGGATTTTGCTGGCTTCTTTGTCACCGCAGCATCTCCCGAACCCGAAGTATTCGTGATTTTAGCCACGACCTTACGCTCTGTTTCCGTTTGAATCGTCGCATGGAATAATGCCTTTACGGTCTCTTCTTGAATGTTTGATATCATTTCATCAAACATGTCAAAGCCTTCCATCTTATAGGCTTGAACAGGATCCTGCTGTCCGATGGCTCTAAGCCCGATCCCTTGCTTAAGGTCATCCATGGCATCGATATGGTCTATCCAGTGCATGTCCACCACGCGTAATAGAATGGCACGCTCTACTTCTCTGATGCGATCAAGACCAATTTCTTCCTCTTTCTGAGCATATAAAGCTTTGGCTTTCTCGAAAATCATCTCTTTTAAGGATGCCACGTTGAGACGCTCGATATCCTCATCCTTAATTTTCACGGCACCCTGAGGTAAGAAAATCGGGTGAAGGTGATTAAACAGCCCTTCTAAATCCCACTCTTCCGGATATTTATACCCTTCTGTGAACATCGGAATGGTTCTGTCGATAACCTTCTCGATCATGGACATGACGCTATCTCTTAAATCTTCACCATGAAGAACCTTGTTACGCTGACCGTAGATAATTTCACGTTGCTTATTCATAACGTCGTCATACTGAAGGACGTGCTTTCTGATGCCGAAGTTTCTGCCTTCTACTTTGGATTGAGCATTTTCGATGGCTTTCGTGAGCAGTTTGTTTTCCAGCTGCATGTCTTCATCAAAGCCGAGCTTTTCAACCATCGATTTCGCACTTTCACTAACGAAGAGACGCATCAGGTCATCCTCAAATGAAATATAAAACTGTGTTGAACCTGGGTCGCCCTGACGGCCTGCACGGCCTCTAAGCTGATTATCAATTCGACGGGATTCATGACGTTCTGTACCGATGATGTGTAATCCACCGACCGCTTTTACCTTTTCAGCTTCTTCATCGGTTATGCGCTTATGCTGCTGATAAATTTCTTCATAGATGGGTTTTGCTTCGATGATCTCTGGATGATTATAGGTAATCGGGCTTGCGACGAGGTTCACGAGATGCTCTTCATAGCCTTTTTTAAGCATGTCCCGTTTTGCTAAGAACTCTGGATTACCACCCAGCACGATGTCCGTACCACGACCAGCCATGTTGGTGGCGATGGTCACAGCGCCAAATCGACCTGCCTGGGCGACGATTTCAGCTTCACGTTCATGCTGCTTCGCATTAAGCACTTCATGTTTGATGCCACGCTTTTTAAGGAGCGTGCTGATAAACTCGGACGTCTCGATGCTGATGGTACCTACGAGAATCGGTTGTCCTTTTGCATAACGTGTTTCGATATCGGATAAAACGGCATTGAACTTGCCCTTTAAATTTCTGTAGATCGCATCTTCCATATCGACTCTGGCGATGGGACGATTCGTCGGAATCATGACGACATCCATATTATAGATATGTCTGAACTCCTCTTCTTCCGTTTTCGCCGTTCCTGTCATACCCGCTAATTTGCGATACATTCTAAAGTAGTTCTGGAGGGTAATCGTCGCCAGCGTCTGCGATTCTTTTCTGACTTCGATGCCTTCCTTAGCTTCGATGGCTTGGTGAAGACCATTAGAGTAACGGCGGCCATACATTAAACGTCCTGTAAACTCATCAACGATGATGACTTCGCCATCTTTGACGATATAGTCCACATCGCGTTTCATGAGATAATTTGCTCTAATCGCTTGGTTGACGTGGTGAGAAATCTCGATGTTTTGAGGATCAGAAAGGTTTTCAACACTGAAGTATTGCTCTGCCTTTCTTACACCATTTCTATTTTCACTGCCTTCTTCCACTTCGCCGAATTTATCTTTAACGAGTCCATCCGTCAGTGCGATGGACTTTGCTTTTTCATCGATTTTAAAATCCTCTTCAGGTCTTAACGTACGCGCAAACATGTTAGCGATGCGGTATAAATCCGTCGACTTTGCACTTTCACCAGAAATAATCAAAGGTGTTCTGGCTTCGTCTACTAAAATACTGTCCACCTCGTCCACGATGGCATAATTTAAAGGACGCTGTACCAACCGTTCTTGGCGCATCACCATGTTATCTCTTAAGTAGTCAAAACCAAACTCATTATTCGTACCGTAAGTGATATCAGCTAAATAAGCATTTTTTCGGTCATCACCCTCAACACCATGTACAACGCATCCCACGGTTAGTCCTAAAAATTCAAATATTTTACCCATCCATTCGCGGTCACGCATGGCCAGGTAATCATTTACAGTGACGATATGAACGCCTTTTCCCTCAAGCGCGTTAAGATAGGCAGGGAGTGTCGCCACCAGTGTCTTACCTTCACCTGTCTTCATTTCCGCGATACGACCTTGGTGAAGAACGACGCCACCCATGAGCTGAACCCGATACGCTCTCAGGCCAAGTGCGCGTTTAGCGCCCTCTCTCGCCACAGCAAACGCATCCGGTAAAATATCATCTGTTGTTTCACCTGCTGCAATTCTCGCTTTCAGCTTCACCGTCATGTCTCTTAATGCTTCATCGCTCATGCTTTGGTACGTCGGTTCCAACGCTTCTATTTGATCAACGATTTTATCCAGTTTTTTTACTTCTTTTTCGTTAATGTCACCAAACAACATTTTTAATAAATTCATGAAATCATCCTCTTGGTTTCTATTAAATTAGCATTATCTGCGGTTAAACTTAGATTTATAGGAAAATTGTAGCATGGATCCTCTGGTTTTTACGGAGGATAGTAACATCTCATACTGAATAATCCAGGCGATTCCGATAGAGACGATCACATCGCCGATACTGATGAGCTTAGCGAGTGGATAAACTTTTGGAAGTGCGATGATTTTTCCCAAATATGCGCTTATCGGGTGTGCCTGCTCCAGTGCCACATAATTGATCACATTGCCTTCTGACATGGACTCAACAAATGATCCGAAGCCAAGGGCTTCCATTTTAACAGTATCGATGGGCATTTTAAAATCACTGAGTCCCATCACCACTAAATTGAGCAGTATACCGAGCAAAAGGATCTTCATTCCCGTTTTCTCAAAATTGAATAAGACAATCAACGCACAGATGACCATGGCAACAAATGAATATATGGCGGTCTCAACATCTGAGTCTGTAAAAAGCTTAATACCAAAGGGAATCAGAAAAATCAAAAGCGCGATGATACTAAGTGTCCATCCTTTAAATTTCACCTCAAAAAAGTTCATCAGTCTGCCATTTCTAAAAAAACCGATGATCAAACCGATAACAATCGCCTCTAAATACATAGAATATCCTCCATGGAAACTGACAACTTCACTACATGGGAAAAATACATTTTCCTTACTTATTCTATCATAAAAGTGAAAGCTTTAAAACCTTGTTGAAAGTGCGCTAGCAGTATGATTATATCACCCGTTCTTTTCCATAACGCTACGATTATATGAACAAATTGATAATTTAAAAACGGCAACTCGACATTTTGAAGAATTAAAGAGCATAAATTAGACATTTCGGCGAGTTTCGCCTAGTGTTCCATTTCTTATGCTACACTAGGCATATCATTATCTTAGGGGTTAATTATGGCGGTTAATGAAAAACTCGCAAAATTTCGAAAATCCAAAAATCTTACACAGAAGGAAGTTGCTGCTAGATTAAACATTGCAGTCTCTACGTTTAGCAACTATGAACGCGGTACTAGAATCCCTAGTCCTGAACTAATTCATAGTTTTGCAAAAGTGCTCAACTTAAGTGATGATGAGAAGCTTGAGCTCATGTTTGATCGCGATGTTAATGATGCGGTTGAGACCTATGCCACCAAACCCTTTGATCGCCAAAGCTTTGCCATTTTAGATCCCGAAAAATTGAAAGAACTCTCATACGCTGATCTCTCTAAAATCAAAGAATATGCAGAGATGATCTATCAGCTGCATTATTATAACCAGAAGCCGAGAATAAGACGTCATTCGAAGAAGTAAATTCCTATTATAGTTAAATTTATATAATAATTCTGACAAATTAAATTGACCACTTTGTCCCCCATATGCTATACTCTTCACATGGATTGTCATTTTTTTCCAAATTCGAAATGTGGGAGGGCATTTGCAAAAGGTTTTAGAAAATGGGGTTAAAGGGGCCGCGTTGAATAGTGGTAAATCAGACAGAAAGATCGATTACACATATTGTAAAATTTGCCGAAATGAACTGGAAGTCATCGAGTTCAAGGGGCACTGCATCTGTGAGGAATGCGTGTCATACATTAAAGAGAACATGTAGTTTTCTGGTAGAGCGGACGATCGGCTCTACTTTACATATTGACATTCAGAATATTTTGACTTATAATCGTCATTAATATAAATGCAGAACTGGCTATGAAGAGAAGAGTACCTTAATTAGACGTTTTACAGAGAACTCCGTATTGCTGAGAAGGAGAAATGGTCGATTGAGCGAATAAAGCCTCAGAGCTTCGCAAGGATTCCTTAGGGATGATGATGTGACGGTCTCCACCGTTATCAGGATAGAGCATAAGCGATTCTCGCCGTGTTCGAAGAGGCTGTTTTTTTATACAGCAAATTGGGGTGGTACCACGGGAATAACTCTCGTCCTCAAGCAATACGCTTGAGAACGGGAGTTTTTTTATTTGAGCCAAAGGTCTTCAATTTAGCCATAAATCTTCCGTGTCACCAACTTCCGAAGCCGGACTGTAAATTAAATAATAGGAGGCATTTTATGCACTGGGCAAATTTAACTGCAACCCAATTAACAGCCGGCCATAATCCAGAGGACGTCATCGTCTGCGCTTCAGGGATTAGTCCATCAGGTCATGTCCACATCGGTAATTTCAGAGAAGTGGTCACCACCCATTATGTCGTAGAAGCACTGAAGAAAAAAGGCTTTAAAACGCGTTTCATTTTTTCTTGGGACGACTATGACCGATTTAGAAAAGTCCCCGCTGGTCTTCCAGAAACCCCACATATTCCAGAAGGCTTAGAAGCTTTTATCGGCATGCCCTATAGTGAGGTTCCAGACCCCTATGGTTGTCACGCCTCCTATGCCGAGCACTTCGAAAAAGCGTTTGAAACCGCGCTCGCTAGATTCGGAATCGTCCCAGAGTTTATTTACCAGTCTCAGATGTACCAAAGCGGTTCGTATACAGCACAAATCAGAGAAGCCCTGATCAATCGACATCAAATCTACGATATCATTACTTCCTATAAAACCCAGGATTGGGATCCCATCGAACGTGAAAGCTATTATCCCATCAGTCTTTATTGCCGTTCATGCGGAAAGGACACATTCAATAGGCTCTATTTCGATGAAAATGAAGACATCATCGAGTACACCTGCGCATGTGGACATCACGAATTTGCCGAGCTTGAGGGCTTCAACCGCATTAAGCTCACCTGGAAGGTGGACTGGCCCATGCGCTGGCGATATGAAAACGTACGCTTCGAACCCGGAGGACGTGACCACTCTGCAGAAACAGGAAGCTATCGCGTCTCATCCGACATCGCGCGTCGCATACTCGGCTTTGAGCCTCCCCACTATATCCCGTACGAGTTCATCGGCCTTAAAGGCAGTCATGCGAAAATGTCCAGCTCCACTGGGCATCTCATTACCCCAGAAGAACTTTTAAATGTCTATCCCCCTGAGCTGGTGCTATTTCTCTATGCGAAATACCATCACGGCGATGCGTTTGATATTGGCACCGATGAAGAGGTGAACCGCTTATTTAGCGAATATGAGCGCTATGTGACCAGCTATCAACAGCTCGATGAAGGGCTCAGGGAAATCTTAGATTTCTCTGGTGCTGATACTACTGTTTTACACCTCGGGCCGAAATTTTCCAGTATTGCCAGCACACTGCCACTGCTAGGATATGACCGAACACTTCTCATGCGCCTCATGTCCGAGTTCGACTTTGATGACGAAAGGACACTACGTGCGTTTCATCAAAAGTGTGATTATGCCACTTACTGGCTGAAAAACCTCCGGTCTAAGCAATCGCCAAATATTCAGGAGGTTTTCGACACCGATTATTATAAAAGTCTGTCACAAATGGAGCGACAATGGGTGGATGCGTTCAAGTTTCTTATCATCGCCCAGTCGGATTTCATCCATCAGCTGTCGTCAGATGATCTGATGTCACGTATTTACGACATCGTCACACATGACAACGTGCAGACGAGGCGCAAGCTGCAAAAGCGTTTTTTCGAGATAATCTATCACCTCGTTCTTGGGCAGGGTAACGGCCCGCAGCTGTCCATCCTGGTGAAAATGCTCCCCTTACAGCAGCTCGTCTCGCTGCTAAGCGCATAATTCCAGTCACTCAACAATTGCCATAAAAAAAGCGACGATGTCACTTAGATAAGACATCGTCGCTTCAATTCTATTTTCCGTCTAAAAGGTTACCAAGGCCACCGAGGAGATCCAGCGCACTGCCTTCACCCTTTGAGCTGCCACCGTGTGCACGGGCACTTGAAAGGATGCGGTCCGCCATACGTGAGAATGGTAACGACTGGAGCCACACCTTACCTGGACCTCTTAAGGTTGCGAAGAATAAACCTTCTCCGCCGAACACGGCACTTTTAATGCCTTTCACCATCTCGATGTTATAATCCACGGTACTGGTCAGTGCCACGAGACAGCCTGTGTCAATTTTTAAGACTTCTCCAGAAGCCAATTCCTTTTCGATGATGGTACCCCCTGCATGTAAAAATGCGAGGCCGTCGCCCTCAAGCTTTTGCATAATGAAGCCCTCACCACCAAAGAATCCGACGCCGATCTTCTTTTGGAAGGCGATGCCGATGTTGATGCCTTTCGCAGAACATAAATAAGAGTCCTTTTGAGCCACGAGCTTTCCACCGTACTCAGTGAGGTCGACTGGAAAGATTTTTCCTGGATATGCCGCTGCAAAGGCCACTTTCTTTGGTTCGTTGCTATTGTTGGTGAACTGTGTCATAAACAAGCTTTCACCCGTCAATACACGTTTTCCAGCCCCCATGAGTTTCCCCATAAGACCGCCTCCTTGATCGTTTCCATCGCCAAACACGGTTTCCATTTCCACGCCGCCCGCCATATACATCATAGCGCCAGCTTCTGCCATCACGGCTTCTCTTGGATCCAGCTCGATTTCCACGAACTGCATGTCATCCCCAAATAATTGATACTCAATGTCATGTGCTCTCATATTGATTCCTCCATTTTCATTTTAAACGCACTGGTTTAGTACTTCACCTATGGGCGCGTCTATGTGTAATGCGGCTCTACTGTCATATCCAGTGGTGCCTTTGTTGATTAAAACCAATTTCTTTCCTTTATAGTAATGCAGTAACCCTGCTGCTGGATACACCACCAGTGAGCTACCGCCTACGATCAACATGTCGCAAGCCTCGATCGCGTTTACCGCTGCATCATAAACCGCCATGTCCAGCCCTTCCTCATAAAGGACGACATCTGGCCTAAGCATCCCCGCGCAGCTTGTACAGAGCGGAATGGAATCACTGTGGATGATTTCATCGAGCGTCGCCGGTTTTCCACATTTTGTACAATAATTCCGCCACACAGAGCCGTGAAGCTCGTAAACGACTTTTGAGCCTGCCAGCTGATGAAGGCCGTCGATGTTCTGAGTGATGACCGCCTTCAGCTTACCCATTTTTTCCAGTTTAGCGAGCGCTAGATGTGCAGCATTCGGCTTCGCCTCAGGATATACGAGGTGCTTTTTATAGAAATCATAGAATATGTCTGGATAAGCGCTGAAAAACGAATGGCTAACCAGCTTTTCAGTCGAAATCGACTGATTCAGCCTATTTTGAAACAGACCCGTTGCAGACCTGAAATCCGGAATGCCACTTTCAGTAGACACACCAGCTCCTCCGAAAAAGACGATGTTGTCTGAGGATTGTATGAAATTCTTAAGCGTTTCTATTTTATTCAATAAGGCTTCATCCATATGATCCCTCCCGACCAAGAAATAAATACCCTAAGTTGAACCCCGATAACCATTTATTACTTATTTATTATACCACAATCAATATGGAAATAAATGGATTTTAAATATTTAGTGTAATCACGCTTCTTTTGGGTAAAAGTTTAGTAACTTTAACTATATGCGCATAAGGAGTGTCGACATGAGAGATTTTGCCCACGATGAACATCGGTATGCTAAACCCCCTGAGGATCAATTAAAGAATAGGCTTACAGAACTTGAATTCGAAGTCACCCAACACAGCGCCACTGAACGGCCGTTTAACAACAAATATTGGAACCATTTTGAAAAAGGCATTTACGTCGATATCGTCACGGGTGAACCTCTATTCCATTCTAAGGATAAATTCGAGTCCTCTTGTGGATGGCCTAGCTTCTCAAAACCCATATTCAAGGAAGCCGTTAAATACCTAGAAGACAATACCCATCATATGCACCGAATTGAGGTCCGAAGTCGAATTGGCGATAGCCATCTTGGCCACGTCTTCGACGATGGTCCCGATGAGCTCGGTGGTATGCGATACTGCATCAACAGCGCCGCCATCAGGTTCGTTCCTTATGATAAGCTTGCTGAAGAACATTACGAAGAATTCCTCTAAAAATAAATCCCGTGAACGCTATAATAAGATGCGATCACGGGACTTTTTTTCTTTTGCTTACCTTATTTTTGCTTACCTTATGTGTGTCTATGCCTTAACGCGCGCCACAAACTCAAAGCGTTCGTTGTTAGGACCATCGATGAAGATAATTTCTGCACTCCCGACGACTCTTGGTGGCGTGTAGTCGATGTTTAATGCTTTCAGCTTTTCCATTTGCGCCTCTAAATCGTCGATTTTAAAAGCGATGTGCTCGATCGGACCTAACGGCCTTTCTTCATTCTCTGGTTTAGAGATGAGCTCGACAACCGTTCCTCCCACTTCCATAAATACAAGTCGGCTATTCGGATAGACATAATCCTTAATCACTTTCGCCTCTAAAACCGCCTCATAAAATGCAATGGACTTTTCCACATCCAGCACCTTGATACCGATATGTCCAAACTTCATTTGCGCCTCCTTTTTTGTGTATGAAATTTCATCATGGATCTTTCTTACTTATAGTTTACATCATGTGGTTGCTCATTGCCACAACTTCACTTTTTTGTTACCATGGAGATACACTTGATATGGAGGGACACAAATGTCTGACAAACCCATCTACCAAAAGAAGCCAGAATGGCTGAAGGTCAAAATAGAAAATCCTAAAAATCTGAGTCATGTGAACACCTTGATTCAATCACTGAACTTAAACACCGTCTGTCATGGCGCTAACTGCCCAAACCGACTCGAATGCTTTTCTAAGCGAACGGCGACTTTTATGATTTTGGGAAATGTCTGCTCTAGGCATTGCCGTTTCTGTAACATCGACAGTGGCCATCTGAACCCGCCCGACATCGGTGAGCCATACCGTGTTGCTCAAGCGGTCAAGGAACTCGACCTCAAACATGCTGTGGTGACCTCTGTGACCCGAGATGATTTGTCAGATGGGGGCGCTTCCCTATTTGCGGCGACGATAAAAGCCATTAGAGAAGCCTCACCTGAAACCGTAATCGAAGTACTCATTCCCGATTTCCGAGGTGACTACGAAGCCCTTAAAAAGGTTATGGACGCGAAGCCGCACATCATCAACCATAACGTGGAAACCGTAAAACGATTATATAGGGACATTCGCCCAGAGGCCGATTACAAGCAAAGCCTTGAGTTACTCAAGCGCATTAAAGAATACAACCCAAAGATTTTCTCTAAATCCGGCTTTATGTTAGGGCTAGGAGAAATGGAATCGGAAATTTACGCATTAATCGACGACTTAAAAGAAGTGGATGTGGATATCCTCACCATCGGTCAGTACCTCCCTCCTTCTGAGCGTCATGCGCCGCTTATCGCTTATATTCATCCGGATCAGTTTACTGAATATGGCAAATACGCGCAGAAGATCGCCATAAACAGTGTGGCTTCTTCTCCACTGGTGAGAAGTTCCTATATGCCCACGAAGTTTTCACCCCTTCACCATAATTTCATCACATTTACCTTTTATAATAAGGACATAGTTAAGAGATCCCCCGATTGATTAACGAAACCCTAAAACGAGAAAAGGAGTGTTGAACATGAAAAAAACGTTATTACTAATGGCCGTGGCCATCCTCGTCGTGGCAACCATGGCATTATCATTTGCTGATGCAGGCTTTAGCCCAGCCTCAATCTTCGGAAAGCTTATCGGTGTTACTGAAGAGGAAGCGTATCAGATGCGTGTGGACACTGGTAAAACCTTCGGACAGCTTGCTGAAGAAAAAGGCGTTTACGATGAATTCTTAACAGCGACTAAAGAAGCAAAAATCGCTTATGTAAATCAGCTCGTCGCTGAAGGCAAATTGACACAAGCCGAAGCAGATCAAATCATCAACAATATCAATTTATGCGATGGTACACAGCAAGGCCTTAACAAAGGCATATTCGGAAGAGGCATGATGAATGGAACTGGTCTTGGAAGAGGCATGATGAACGGTACTGGTTTAGGTGCTGGCGCAGGTGCTTGCCACGGAACTGGCACAAGACTTCAAGATGGCACAGGTGCTAACGTTCAAGGTTCAGGCTTTGGCGGTGGACGTGGCATGATGAGAGGCTTCTCATTCTAATAAGAAATTCATCCCAATTTGAGTTAAATACCCATTAAAGTTAAAATGCGTTACCGCACTTCAGTGCAGTAACGCATTTTTTACGCTTAAATCTATTTACGTCTTCTTAAATACACACCTAATGCTGTGACCACACCGCCGATACCGTAGAATAAATCTACTGGCAATTGACCGGTTTGTGGTAACGCATCACCCAGTGGCACCACGTCTTCATCGATCACTTCTTCAGTAACTGCTTCACCTAATGGTGTTTCTTCAGTTTCTACGACAACCTCTGAAGTTTCTTCAGTTGTTGGCTCAGTCGTAGGAGGCTGAGTGGTTGGCGGTTCTGTGGTCGGTGGATTTGTCGGTGGTTCTGTAGGTGGCTCAGTAGGTGGTTCGGTGGTTGGTTGCTCGGTGGCATTTGCACTAGCATCTGCAGTGTCACTAATTCTCGTCTCAATATGATAACCGAATCCCGTGACGGTGTTATCATACGTTCCGATTCTGTTGACAGTGACGCTATAGTTTACGACCTCTGATGCGCCTGGTGCTAATGATTTTTCCAGTTCAAATGTGGCGATCCCCTCTGAGAAGTGAGTTGGCGCAGGACTATACGTCATGATCGCGCCACTTGGTCCAGTCATCTCATCTTCAAAACCGATGGCATAAAGGGTACGGTTCCCCGTGTTCGTCAAGGTCACTTTATAGTTGAAGGTCGCTGTGCCGTTTAAAAGCTGTACGGTCGCTGGTGTCACCTCTTTTGTGACGTCGATCTTAGGGTCATCCTCTGTACGCTGATTGGTTACGACGATTGATTTCTCTAAGTTACCAGCACTAAATGTCACGTTTTCAGCACTGGTGCTCACTTCGAATTCCTCAAACGCATCAAGCTCAACCACCGAATACGTTTTCTCCGTGTTCAGGTTGCTCAGCGTCCATGTCCAGTTGTTTTCAGCATTGAGCTTATACGTTCCTTCAGATGGTTTTCCATCGACATAGAGCCTTAAATCAACTTCTGGATACTCAGGATCCATCAGTTTGCCTTCAGCATCCTTCCACACCTTCGTTATCACGAGCTTGCCTTTCAGCGGATTATAGGTGTTGGTGATGGTAATCGTGCTTGGTTCTTTCACGTTAAGATCTGTGTAACCACTAATCGTCGCGTCATAAAGCGCTAAATCATCCCCTGACTCCGTCACATGGTAAGTGTACTGCACGCCACCCGGTCCATAAATTTCAAGGTCATTAAAGATGGCTCTCCAGTTGTTCGCTTCTGTTTCACTTGCTGAAAGTACAGCCGTTCTGATAAAGTCATCATCCTTCGCTTCACCAGCATAGCGCGTTACCGTCACTGTGATGTCGCTACCTGTCTTACCAACCCAAGCCTTTTCGACCACTAAATCGCCCACTTCTGGGATATAAGTGTTCGTGATGTCTGCGGTGCCAATGTTTACGGTACCATTCACCAAGTCTTTCTTAGGTGTGTAGCTGATAAATTCGTTCATGTTCGTGCTGTAATTGTTCACAGGATCCTCAGAAATCGTATAAGTGGTACCGATATTAAGACCTGTAAAAGTTGTGCTGCCTGTAAAGGTTCTCGCTTCAACAAGTTCACTTCCGTTCCAGAGTCTCACGGTCACTTCTGAAGGGCCGTTAGGATTATTACCATGCTTCCACTCTTTATTAACTGTGAGTGAACCCTTTGGATTTGAATATGCGTTTGTAATTTTAACATTGTGATTTGGGAGATTATCCATCAAAGCAAAGCTTCCATCAGTGATTTCTGTGTCATAGAATGGAATACTATCTTCCGTTACATAATAAGAAACGAAAGGCGACATTTCTAAATCGTAGAAGGTCACTGAAAGGTTTGGCCTAGTAATGGATTTTGTGCCTACTAATTCTGTTACTGGTTCTGGCACAGAAGGTGGATCCAAGATTAAGGCTTCGCCTTCTGTTGTTTGTGTTTCAACTTGTGCTGGAACGGGTGTAGTCGTCACCTTATAAAGGTTAACCACTGCCGTTTGCGGCTGCTCATTTTCTGGATTGTTTCCGTCATTCCAGGTCTTGATGACCGTCACGGTGCCTTTCGCATATTTGTTGACTAACGCGATGCTACCTGTACGGTTATCTTTGTTCAGCACCACACTGCTTGAAGGTTGTGTGCCACTGTAGGTGATAGTAGATGCGTATTGAGCCAATTTAGCGGCTTCGCTAGAGGTCTCTGTCACTGTGTAGCTTGCATCCAGAGGCAGGTTTTCAAAAGTGTGACTCCATCCTGCAGATGCACTCATGACGAAATGGTCAATCTCTGAGCCATCCTTGAACAGCGTTACTGTCAAGTCGCTTGGTCTAACGACAGTAGAATCAACGCCTGATTCAACCCACTCCTTGCTCACGGAAATTTCGCCAGTTGGATTTTGGAAGTTGTTCGTAACGACGATTTTCCCAGTTCTCGCGAGAATGCCGTTTGTAACACCCATTTTTTCTAGGTTGACGTTTGATGAGTAAGAAGCGAGGTAATCTGTACCTAATCCGCTAAATGCTTGTTCTTCAACTTTGTACTCACCAAATGGAAGTCCTTCGAGTTTAGCCATCCATGGATCTGAATCGGCTTCAGGAAGCGTAATGGTTGTACCTGTGGCTTCAAACACACCTGTGTCTGGATTCTTCTTCAGTACATCGATCTTAATCTCACTTGGTCTATACTGCGTTTTACCTGCATCACCTGACCAAACCTTTTCCACGACCAATGTTCCAGTCGGTGGAATGTACGTATTAGTAAAGGTGAGTGTCGCTTCTCTCGCGTTTACTGGTTCCATGCTGATGGTTTGTGACTGTGGATTGAGTGTCGCTTCATAGTCCTGTGGTACGACTTCTTTAAATGTGTACGTTCCAAATGTGGTTGTTTCAAAGATATTGGACCAACCGCCATTTTGAGTGAGTGTCAATGTGCCTGTGTATCCATCTGGTCCTGTGATGTCATAAAGAAGTGAAATCGGACGATCGCCTGCGGCGTTATCGTTATCTGACCAAATCTTGTTCACTGTGATTTTTCCCACAGGCTGTACATAGGTGTTGGTGATGGTGATGGTTTTCTCCAGTGCGCCTGTTTTACCCTCTTTGATTTCAGCGCTACTGAAGGTGATGGCGTTCGGTGAATAAGTGGCGGTATAATCAGACATTTGTTTTTCAATATAGTCTTCCACCACTCTATACTTGGTATCTAAACTTAATCCATCGATGGTGATTCTGTCTTTCGCTGGATACGTAATCGTCCAGCCTTCAGAAACCGTTACCCAAACATCCGGTGACGTTTCTTTTTGTAGATCAAAAGCAATGGTACTTTTCTCGCCACTGCCTGCCCAGTCTTTAATGACTGTTAAACTGCCTTTAGGTGCGTAAGTGTTCTTGATCTCGACACTGCCATTAGGATTCTGTCTAGTGACGGTGACGGCTTTTCGCGAGGTGTTATCATACTTCCAGAAAGGCTCAGTAGTCGTACTGTCTTCCTGAACATAGAGGGTCAGCTCGTCATTATCGTCAAATCCATTATAAGGGATATTGAATGTGAACGAACGCGTTTCATCATCTTCTCCTGTAACAGAGATGGTAATTGAATCGCCGATCTGGTTTCCACCCTCCGCGCTGTCGTAAAGGCTAAAGCTGAAATCTCTCTGAATACCCGTTACAGGACCCTCAACGATTTTTTTTACTTGGATCGTCGCGGCTACATCCGGTGCGATGAGTTTAACCCAACCGGTGTTGGTCAGTGGTGTTTCGATTAAACCGCTCGCAGTGTAGAATGGATTTTCTGTTTTAACATTAAAGCTCGATTTGGTTGCGGTCGTATCATTTGTGTAATACGTTCCTGGTCCAACATTACCTATTTTCACATTAAACGATACCTTGGTTACCTTTTGTGGATTAAGTGCTGCTGTTCCTGCATCCTGTGTCACGAAATCATCACCATCGATCGTCCAGGTTAACACGCCATTCGATAATGAAATACCTGTCGGTGGGGTTCCTACCAGTTCAAAACCGGCACCGAGTACATCGCGGATGATCACGTCTGAGTAGCCATTTGCAGGTACTTGTGCATGCGGTTTGAAGCTAACGATTTCATTTGCGATGGCTTTAAATGCATCCTTAAGTTGTTGAGAGGTGGTTGCACTGACTGTGCTACCGTCTTCCCAGTACTTGTGATTAAATGCGATAGGTTCTTTTTCAAAATCGTCATATTCGATGCCATTACGAGTGATATAAAAATATGCAGTTCTCTTATTACCTGTTACATTTGTATACAATGGATTACCAGATTTAACATAAGGTCCCCATGTATCTTGTAAAATGACTGGCTGATTAGTAAGTTCTACCCATGGCCCATAGGTCGTTTCACGATCATAATAGACAGTTGGGTCTTCTACTAAAGCCCAATCTGACCATGTTGCATTAGCATTTGCTCTTGTCGAACTATATAAGTAGTAGCCAGTTCTTAAGCGTGTCCTCATTTGTCCTGAATACGTGTTTCCATCAGGTCGGTGATCATAAGTGTTCGTTTCATCTGGCATTAACGTCGCAATCGCATCCGCGTCACTATTTACGCCAAACCCTATCGTATAAATTCTAAGGTTTGAAATTTGTTCTTTCGCTTCCATTGCCTGTAATATCGTATTCCAAATATGGCTTGAGGTCGTACTCGAACCATTTCCCTGACGAGTGAGGTTGTTATTCGAAGTGATGACACCATTATAATAATAAGTTGGTTTGCCATCGCTCATGAGAATAATAACCGACTTTCTGGTTTGTTCCAAGTTCGGTCTATCCTTAATAGCCTTTTGAGCAATGTAGAAAGCACGCTGAATATTTGTTCCTGTGTCGGACTGAGCATTAATGCCACTCAGTGAAGTTGCTAATGTGATTGCGTTACTTGTGAAATTTTGCTTAAGTGTCGCATACTCGTTATAACTAACAAGTGCAATCCTATTATTAGGATTGAGTAAAATAGTGTTCATGGCTTCTGTCGCTGCCGCTTTCATATCGGCATTACGTGTTCCACTGGTCATGGAACCCGAAATATCTAGCACCAATACGACGTCCAGTGAATCTTTAACGGTTTCTAGAATATAATCCTGTCCTGCGGCACTTAAGGTGATTCTAAATTCACCACTCCCTAGATTTTCCACACTCTTATCGGTCCAGATTTGACCGTCAGTTAATGCTTTAGGTAATTCTGTGATAGGATCCGCGCCACTGCTCTCGATACTGACGCCAGCTGGTAAAGCAAACGTCGGTGATGGCAGCATGGTAATGACCATCAATAGTGCGAGAAGTAGTGAAAACACTCTGTTTGTTAATGCGTAACTTTGTTTTTTGTTGCTAGCCCCATTTTCCATAAAAAATTTTCTCCTTTGCCAAAAAGATTCTTTGGCAGTCGGACGATCATCATATGGGTTTCCCCATCAGGTCTCTACCCCGCGGGTAGCCCGTACCTTAGACTCCTGACTTTGCGTCGCCAGCTTTCGCTGGTTTTGCCTTTGTCTTTTGCCTACAAGTTGTTCTTATACGCTTGCTATTTCTTCGCATCCCTCCTTCACATTCGGATTGCCATTAGATGGCTCTGATCCCCTTCACTTCACGCCAAGAGCGACAGGTTTTGTTTCCTTCTGTCTGGATCATGACGGCTTCGTTGAGCAATGATAGCATCTCAAGTGTGGACCGAAAGTGGAGCTTCTTACCAGAATCTAACCACTGAACCACACCGAAGCATTCATGTCCATCCTCACGATAGATGGTCACCAGAAAATTAGAGCCGCCCGGTTTTTTCGACATTGAGGCACGTTCCTCGTCTTTCATGCTTTTCGCCTCCTTCGGGACAACTTGACAGAATATTCTAATAACAGTCATATTCTGCTAACCATTATATACCCCCATCTGTGACAAATGGCGAACATCTGCGTGACATCTGTGTGACATAATATTTTTCTCAATTCTAATGACGAGCATTACAAAAGCGCTTATTTCAATGTATCAATTGAAACAAGCGCTTCTCGTGCCAAGTTATATCTACCTCTATAATATTAATTATGTCAACAATAAATTAATTATTCCGCTTCTCCATATACGCGTTAATGGCCGATGCAAGCTCCCTCATGAAGGGTTCGCAGGAAGCATGAAGCGTCTGAGTATCGAGTAAAATCACGATTGAGTAGGGATTTTTCGGATGATAGACGATTCCCACATCTGCATAGATGCCGCCATCGGTATACGAACCCGTTTTGTGGGCCACAGTATACTTATAGTTAATGCCTTGAGGAATCCGCGTCTGATGAATATTATCGATCATGCACTGGTTGAGAAAAGCCATATAGGGATTACCCGCCTTTACTTTTCCGTAAAAATAGCGCAGAAGTGTGCCATAGTCTGTAGGTGTAAACTTACTTGCGACCTCAGTACCGTAATCCTTTTTCATCCTTTCAAGCGACCAGTAAGGGTCGCCGCCTCCGAGTTCCCGGTTTATGACCGAATTCACCACGCCGACAGAGGCCATAAAACCATTTACCTTACTCTTGCCCATGTAACGTAAAAGATAATTGAAGCTATCGTTTGTTGACTGTGAAATCATGGGCTTGATTACCTGATCAAACCTGAGTGTTTTTCCTGATAAGCTGTCCTTAAAGGTGTCTGAAAGTTTGATGCCATTCGCTTCCATATGCGTCAGGACAGACAGCGCCATGGGGAATTTTATCGCCGACGCTGTGATGAGCTTACCTTTAGTGAGCCCAGTCGTGGGTTCATACACGAGCTCATCGCCGAAGGACCACGAATATCCGGTGTTCAGTTCTTCCACATAGAATCCAGCCATGTTGTAATTCAGTTTATACTTCGCTTTTACCGTATTGAAAATCGACTGTATGTCCTTTTGAAAAGCTGCTAACTTTACGGGATCCATGCCGTCAGGTTTAGTCCAGTAGGTCAGTGTGATGGCAGATGACGCGCCTGATTGGTGAACGAGGCGCGCGAGGACATTCGCCACATCGCCTTTATAAAAAACGGAACCCGTAAAGCTATTAAGGAGTTGTTCATCTATAAGTCCTGCTGCAAGCGCTGATTCTGGTGCTTTTGAGAGTTCGCTAGGAAGTTCTGCTCCCATGGCACGCAGCATAAGCATTAAGAACTGGTCGCGGGTCATGGGTAAGCTCGGTGAAAATCGACCGCCACCAGTTCCTGAGGTCACTTGATAAGCAGAAGCGAGGTTCGTATACCCCACGGCCCATGAAGGCACATCAGAAAACACAGGTGGCTCGCTATTCAGAGCCAGCGCCGTTTCCTCGAGACCTAGGGTTCTTAAAATTAGGATAAGTCCTTCTAATCGATTGATGGATTTGTTCAAACCATAATCGCCATTTGCCCCTTTTAAAATCCTCACCTGATTTAAATAATCAGCTGAAGTCAACTCACTTGTTTCACTATATGAAATCGCTCCCGTCATTAAGAAAGAAGCTAATAAAATCATAATCCCAAACTTCTTCACCCAAGTTCCTCTTTACATAATTATATGTCTTCTGACACACTTCTATGATTGTATCATGCACATTTTTAACAATCAATTTCAAATTGATTACATTTTATGTGAACCATGAAATCAAATTAATTTTCGTGGAATTGGAAAAATAGACTGTCTTCGGGTATAATAGAGATAAACGTTTTTATGGGAGGAGGATTATGAATAAACAGCAGAAAACACTCATACTGATAATCCTCGTCCTGCTTATTATATCTAATCTCTATCCCCCCTCACTCTTCTCGCAGGATTATTTATCAGATTTGAAGCCCGGAAACGGTTTATCCATTAGCATTCCTTATCTAGATGAGATAGAAAATACCATCCTCCCACGCTTTGATCTGAAGGACGAATCCCTTAGCCTACCTCTGGTGCCAATGTTCTTCATCGCAGTTCTCATGATCGCCCTTTCGCGCCTTTTCGCGCTTCGGGCAGAGACTATTCCTGAACACGACACTCGTGAGGTACTCAAAAGAAAAGTCGTCCATCTGACCAACGGGGCGAATAGCAAATAGCACAGCCGTCGAATCACGTCAATCTTATCTGACTATTCGAAAGGAAGTGAACATTTGAACTTAATCACACATAAACTCAGGGAAGTCACGATGGCCATTTTACCGATTACCGTCATCGTGATACTATTAAATCTTACGTTGACCCCACTGGGGCTGCCATTATTGATCCGGTTCCTCATAGGTGCTGTATTAATCACTTTAGGACTGACCATATTTTTGTTCGGTGTCGATATCGGGATTACCCCTATCGGTGAGCTCATGGGAGAGGTGATTACGAAATCCGGTAAAATTTGGATCGTCATACTCTCGGGCTTAATTCTAGGATTCTTTATCTCCGTCGCTGAACCGGATCTTCATATCCTCGCCAACCAGGTTTCCATGGTCACTGCGGGTGATTTAGGTAAAATGGTCATCGTGGTGGTGGTCTCCATCGGCATCGCGGCCATGCTGGCGCTTGGTCTTTTGAGAATTCTATATGGCTATCCGCTATTTAAACTTTTGACCGTTTTATATGCAGGTATTTTAATTCTCTCGTTATTAAACTCACGCGCCTTTTTAGCGATATCGTTTGATGCCTCTGGTGCTACCACTGGTGCACTAACGGTTCCCTTCATTCTCGCGCTTGGTCTAGGTGTCGCTGCTATGAAAAAAGACTCTAAGGCCTCAGAAAAGGACAGCTTCGGGCTCGTGGCCATCGCTTCCACTGGCGCGATCATGGCGCTGCTCATTATGAATCTCATAACGGGGAGTAGTGAACTGAACGGTAGTTTAGAAGCAGCCATTAATCCGAGTCGCGCATTAATTGAACCTTTTTTAGAAAAGCTTCCACATATTTCTTATGAAATACTGATTGCTCTAATTCCTTTAATCATTTTATTTACCGCCACTAATTTCACAAAATCGAAGCTAGACCAGTACAGCTTCAATCGCATCCTAAAAGGCATCCTCTACACGTATATCGGACTAGTCATGTTTCTCCTCGGCGTCAATGGGGGCTTTATGGAAGTCGGAACAGCTGTGGGTTACCAGTTGGCTGCACTTGACTCAAAATTCTACTTATTAGTGGTGGGCTTTATACTCGGTCTGGTAACCATCCTGGCAGAGCCCGCAGTGTATGTTTTAACCCGTCAAATCGAGGACGTCACCAGTGGATATGTCAGAAGGCGTGAAGTAACCCTCGCACTGTCCATCGGCGTCGCTTTATCAGTGGCATTATCCATGATTCGTATCATCGTTCCAGAGGTACAGTTGTGGCATTATTTGCTTCCAGGCTATATCCTCTCTGTCGGCCTTATGTTCATCGTACCGAAGCTCTTTATCGGGATTGCATATGACTCAGGAGGCGTCGCCTCAGGTCCGATGACTGCCACCTTTATTCTAGCCTTCGCACAGGGCGCTGCGGAAAGTATCGAACATGCAAACGTCCTCATCGACGGATTCGGGATGATTGCCATGGTGGCCATGACGCCGATTATCACCATACAGATTTTAGGATTACTCTATAAAATAAAATCCAGAAAAGGAGGACTCTCATGAATGAAAGAAAGCTAGGACCTGGACTATCCAGTATCAGCGTCATCGTTAATGAAGGTCTGAGCCATAAGGTCACGAAATATGCGAAAGAAGCAGGCGCACTGGGTCACACTGTCGTTTTAGCGAGGGGAACCGTATCGAATAAACTACTAGAGCTTCTCGGTCTTAACGAGAATAGAAGAGAACTGATTTTCATATTAGCGGAAAATCATCTCGCAGAGAAAATACTGATGACCATAAGCTGTAAGCTTCGTTTTGATAAACCTGGTAACGGCATCGCGTTTTGTACCGAGCTTGCAGAGGTCAGAGGGATGCACACATTAACGACACAACCCTCACTTTCTGAAAGTACTAATGATACGAGCTGTGAATATGGTCAAAAGGAGGAAAAAATGTTTCAATCTATCTATGTGGTTGTCGATAAGGGCAAAGCTAACGAAGTCATATCCTCGGCAAAAAATGCCGGTTCACGAGGTGGTACCATCTTCAACGCACGCGGATCAGGCATCCACGAAACCAGTAAATTATTTTCCATGGAAGTTGAGCCTGAGAAGGAAGTGGTTTTAATTTTAACAGAGATTGAGTCCACTGACCGCATCGCATCGGCCATCGTAAATGATCTAAACATGAACGAACCCGGTAATGGGGTTCTCTATATTCAAAATGTGAACATGACGTATGGGCTTTACTGAAATTAATAGCGACTTAATTACCAACCTTATTTGCTCCCCCATGGCGATACTGCCTCGGGGGAGTTTTAATATGTCACTTAAGCCCCCTCCCCCGCACGGTAGACATAACTTGTCACGCAGATGTCACACAAATGTTCTTAAAATGTCACAAGTTGGGGTATACATAAGATATGAATAGAAAAAGTGCCATAATGTTAGGAGGTGAGATGATGGTCAAAAAAGAAGAAACTTCAAAAAAACACCTTGGGGAAGGTGGAAGTAACTTTTTAATATCAATCTACCGCCGTGAGAATCAAAGTTGGCAGGGGTATATCCAGTGGCTCGATACTGGCGATAAGATCCACTTTCGTAGCGAACTTGAATTAATGCAGCTTATTTCAGAAGCCGTTTCAATGAATGCTGACGAAGACTACAAGCTTAGAAGCTGGAAGGAGGCGAACCGAATACAACTAGCCAAATGATCACGTAACTACTTTTAGGGTAATATGAAAAGAGGCGATGAAGCACATCTTTATTTTGGGCACTTTAGATGTGCAGAGTGACCAGTGCAACCGGCTTTTCTTAAGACTAACTTAAGAAAGGAGTGCACATTATGCACAGCAAGATGAGAACGTTCACAGCGTTATTGCTCGCCCTTTTGATGATTTTTGGCATATCAAATGGCGCGTTTGCAGTGACCATTAGATCATTTACCGTTGAGGGCAACAATCGGCAGATGATAACGATTTTTATTTATATGGAACCAATAATGTGTTTTTAGATGTATCTGATTATAGTTTTATAAAATTTGATGAACAGATTCAATTAGATAAAGAATACAGCTTAGGTAGTGGTGACTATATTAAATTCACATCTCACACTACCCCTGGCTCCGGTCATTCTTATAGCTGGGTATCAACAAAGCCCATATCATATTTATTTGTGAAAACGGGCGAATCAGATATTAAACCATACGACTTACAACTTAAAAAACCTGGCGATAAGGATAAAACCGCTTTACTTTATGAATACTTGAAAGCAACTTCTGGAGAGTTTTCTTACAATTTCCAACAAGGCGTAAGTCACTTTTTCGTTTTCTTTGATCCTGTAGGTTCTATTGAAATTACAAAAACCTTATCAAGAGATAGTGATACACCTGATCCAGCAATTGATTTCACATTTGATCTTTACAGTAGCTTGGCTCCAATTGTTATCTTAGACAGCAAAACTATCCAGCCTGGCCAAACTGCAACCTTCAACAACTTGCCACTTGGTACTTATACCGTTAAAGAACGGGAATTTAGCGTTCCAGGATATTCAGTAGTTGTAGGTACCAATACGGTTACTTTGACTAAAGAAAAACCAAGTGAAACAATGACGTTCGTTAATACGTATAAAGTTAAAAAATATGAAATCACTGTTAATAAAACCGTTGCTCCACAAGGCGACTATAATGCCCCTACTGGTCTAGTCTTTAAATTTCAATTAATCAGAAAATCAGATGATCACATGATGCAGGAAATTACGATTGATTATGATCAAACCCATACCGGCAAGTTCAATCCTGTTCCTGCAGGTGAGTATTATGTTAAGGAAGTCACGCCACTCCCAGCAGGATTTAGTGTCGTCGCTAATGATCTCCCTGTAATCGTAAATGAGACAAATGGTGATGAATCCGTTTCATTCACGAACGATTATGAAAAGGATAAATTCAACATCAGCGTTAAGAAAAAAATTGAACTACAAAATCCAGGCACTATACCAATCGAAGAAACTTTTACTTTCGAATTGTGGGCAGTTGGTGGAACTTCACCGATCGAAACAGTAACCATTAAGGGCGAAGGGACTGCTCAGTTTAAACCAGTGTTTGAAGGGGAATACTACATCGTTGAAAAAACACCTTCCGAGCACTATGAAGTTGACGAAAACAATTTACCTGTTGTTGTGAATGCAAACAACCCAGCTGAGGAAGTTGAGTTTATCAACTACTTCCTCACTTACAAAGTCCAAGTTGAGAAAATGCTCTCCATGGATAGCGATTCACCTGTCACGACCGGAGACGAATTTGAATTTGGTTTGTTCAAAGAATCTGATTTGACAACACCTGTAAGCACACTTAGTATCGAAGTTGGCGAGACTGGTACATTTGCACCAGTTCCTGCAGGCAAATATGTGGTGAAAGAAATCGATATGCCATCCGGATATGAGTTAGTTCCTTTCAGTACTGATCCTGACGTTTTCGAAGTTAAAATTACCCTTAATCCAAGAATTCAGTTAGAGCCCATCATTTTTATCAACAAATATACGCGACTCTATGAGATTTACGTCTATAAATCACTGGGTGAGGGCACTTATGAAAATGGACCAGCGAGAAGTGAGTTTTCTGTCTTGGCAGTACTTCCATCATTTGAGTTTGTGCTCTATAACGTAGATGATCCAGCAAATCCAGTTGAAATCGATCGTAAAACAATCCAGGCATGGAGTGGTACAAACTTCAAGCCAGTACCAGAAGGGCGTTATAAAGTGGTAGAAGTGGATAAACCTGATAATTATCAGCTTTATCGATTCCCAACTGATCCAGAAACCCCATTTGATATTAATCCTGATCAACCTGGATATGAAATTGTGTTCAACAACCGCTACATCGAAGAATATGAAGTTATCGTGAATAAAGAACTTACTGGTGGCGGACCAAATAGTGTCTTCACATTTAGACTTTATAAAAAGGTCATCGATGAAGTTGGTGTCACCGAAGAGTTAATCGAAGAAATCACCATCACAGGCGCTGGTCAAAAATCGTTTAAACCTGTTCTCGAAGGTGAATATTTTGTTCGCGAAGTCAATATCCCTGGCATTTATTCACTAATCGGTGGCAACGACAAACCCGTCGTATTCGGTGAAAATAATGTCGGAACGGTAACTTTCAGAAACAACTACGAAACCACTGAAACCACTGGCACAACTGAGACCACAGAGACCACCGAAACTACTGGAACAACTGAAACCACAGGAACTACTGAAACCACCGGTACGACAGAAACCACTGAATCTACTGAAGAAATCACCACAGAATCTGTACCACTAGGTTCTTCTGAAGAAGAATTAGAGCTGGTGGAAGAAATTCCACTTGGACCTGCATTACCACAAACAGGCCAAGTATCAGCTGATTTGTTCTATGGCATCGGCGGATTGATTTCAGCTATCGGTGTCTATATCAGAAGACGCAAATAGTCTAACTCAAATTAATAAAATGCAATAAAAAAGAAGGGTCGCATGTAGCGATCCTTCTCTTTGTTATCGGTCATGTTTGTTTATACTTTTGATGATTCGTGATTATGATGATTTTCTTTTGAGATAAATACCTGCTGCAGTGATGAGTCCGCCTACGCCGTAGAAGAGCTCCACTGGAAGCTGACCTGTTTGAGGAAGGGCATCACCAAGTGGTACGACTGGTTCATCGAGTTCAACGAGTTCATCAGTCGTTTCAACTGTTGAAGATGCAGCACCTGCTGGTGCGCCTAACTCTTCTTCGATTTCTACTTCTTCTAAGGTTGCTTCAGTAGTTGCAACTGTAGTAGATTCAGTCGTTGGTGGATTAGTTTCCCCCGGTGGGTTTGTTGATGGTGGATTGGTTTCCCCCGGTGGGTTTGTTGATGGAGGGTTTGATTCTTGTGGTGGAACAAATTCCCAAACTGCAAAAAGTGTCACATCACCCGAAATTGTCAATTTATCTCCTGACTTGTAGACATTACCTTCATTTCCAACTTTCCAGCCGACAATCTTGTGATCCTTTTTAGTTAAATTTTCTCCATTTAATACAGTGGCACTATCATTTGAATAATAAAGTTGTTCATCAACTGGAACGTCTCCAGAGCCACCATTTGCATTATAATCCACTTTAAAAGTTGGGGGATTCTTTTGCCATACTGCAAAAAGGTATACGTCATGATCCACGAAGGTAATCTCTGAACCCTCAATATAATCTTGAGTTGTGGCCGCTTGATTCGAAGACCAACCTAAGAAATTATAGTTTGATTTATTGAAATTCGGATCAATGGCTTTAACTTTTGCGATGTCTTCTGGATAGTACTGTGTTTCGTCAGTTGGAGCAGTACCACCTGTATTTCCATTACCGTCATAAATGACTTTGTAAGTAGGATCGTTTTCCCACACAGCATAGAATGTAGCGTTACTTAAAACTTTAAATGGATCACCAACAGCATATTGAACAGATCCTGCCGGATCAGTTGACCAGCCTTTAAAAGTCTTATGTTTAGGCAGCGTAAAGTCTGAAGGTAAATTAAAAAGGTTGATTATGGTATCGCCGAGAATCTCATTACTATCCCCAACGATATGGTTGTATGTTTCAACCGGAGTCGTATTTGTATTATAAGTTACTTTAAATTTTTCTACGGGTGTGTTTATCGCCTTCCAAATTGCTGTGAAAACGATATTATCTGTCCCCATTAGTACCACAGCGTCTGGCGCATAGACTATACCATTATACTGCCATCCTACAAAATCAAACCCATCTTTTTTCAGGCTGCTTCCTTGAGGGAGTACAGTAACATTTTCACCTGAATAATATTTATTAGGGTCAACAGGAACGACTTTAGTCGCTTCATCAGCACCACCATCCATATAAGTCACGGTATATTTCGGATTTTCAAGCCACTGTGCATATAATGTCACATCTGCAAAAGGCATCTTCAACGTTGAACTTGCAGCGTATGCTGTACCACTTGCATCAGGTGTAGTTCTCCAACCAGTAAAAGTATGATTTGTTTTTACGAAATTACCAATATTTCCGAGGACGACGATATTTGTATCTGCTTGGTATTGAGTTGCTGGTGCAGGTACAGTACCGCCTGTAGAACCGTTACCATCATAAGTTAAAGTATATTTAGGTAAACTCTTCACTTCATAGTTGATGGTTCCGCCGCCTTCTTTACCGATTCTCATAATTTGTTGGCCGATATAATACTTTATCCCACCGATGGTGAAGTAAAGAATTTCTGGATCGGCAGAAAGATTAAGGTCCTGAGTAACAAACTGTCCGCTGCCACCTTTAGTCGTCATAGGCAACGCAGTGACATTAATGCCTTCGAGAACGATATTTTGCGCTGCACTGCCGTAATGCCCCTTAATATAACAAATAATTCCAAGTGATTCTAATTGTGAGTAGCTTCCAGTCTTCAAGTGAATTTGAGTGTTTGATACCTTATCTGTATTAGCAGCGGCATAACTATAAAACGCCGTGCCAAATATCATTAAAAAAGCTATCAGTAGAGTAATAATTGATTTACTATTGATTCTCATATATGATCCCCTTCCTTGAAAAATCGCCTTATTTCGCGATATTCATCTGAAAATTCTCTCCCCAGTTCCTATTCAGATTTTTTCCAAGTGCATTTTGGATCAAGCTTAACATTTCTAGCTCGCTACGAAAATGAAGTCTTTCACCCACTTCGAGCCATTCTATGTAACCTTGCCAAGTATGGTTATCTTGATGTTGTATCGAAATCAAAAAATTTGATCCACCAGGATCGATCGCCTTAAGGCTTCCCTTCTGCTCTCTACTCATAACCCCTCCAATTGTCAAAGAACCCAAACACCTATTAAATTAAGTATAGCGATACGTTGTGACATGCGGCGAACATTCGTGTGACATCCGTGTGACATCACTATCATAATAATGTTTTTATGTTAAGCTTATGTCGCTAAGGAAAGAATAGGGGTCATCTAACTAAAAGGAGCATATACCATTTCATACTCATTGAAAGGTACATGCTCCTTACTATTTTGTCTCTGACTATTTCACATGTGTAAAAGCAATAAATTACTTTGCGAGTTAAATTATTAATTCCGTTTCACATCCTGCGAGTAGCGATTTCATGAGGATGCCCATGCTGTTCGATGAAGTGTGACATAACGAAAATGACTGTTTGAGCGAAGCGAGTCTCATTTTCGTGTCGGCACGAATCGTAAACGGCATACATCCGAATGACTCAAGCGGAAAGCTGGATCGTGAAGTGGAATTCATATAAATTCGCATCACTATTTATGCTAACTTAATCCTCTCGATTCTATAATTAAAAACACCTTGAGGCGTATTCACCTCAACGCGCTCGTCCTTACTTTTCATGAGCATCGCTTTACCGATGGGCGATAGATAAGACGCGATTAGCTGTTCCCCAGAGACGATTTCATCCCTTGGGGATACGATCTTAAAGTCCATGCGTTCTCCATCCTCTTCATCTACCACTGTCACTGTGGACGAAATCATGACACACGGTAAGTCTTCATTTTCCAGTGTCATCTCATATTTTCTGATTTGATGGCTGATGGTCTTAATATAACGCTTCATGTAATCTTCGTATGCCATTTTTTCCACCACATCATTTGTAAAAAGTTTCTCACTCACTTCTAGCCTGTCCTGCTCAAGCCACTCCAAATGGCGCTTAAGCAAATCTAAACCAGACATACTCATCCTCCTCTACGATTAACTGTACTTCCAATTAAAAGACATTTAATGGAAGTCTTTTAAATATGCATAAAGACACCCCGTTCATAACAAACGGGATGCCTTTCATCCACCATATCATATAACATTATAAGCGTCAACCCTTATTCCCTTGATAGCGGCTCTGGCCTCGAAAACAAATAACCTTGATGCACGTTGCAACCTAATCTAATAAGCTCTTCACTTTGCGCCACCGTTTCCACACCTTCAGCCACGATATTGATGCCATAGGTTTCCTTTAAATTGATGATCGTTCGTATCAATGTGCTCGTGCGCTGATCATCTACCATTTGCTTCACAAAAGATCGATCGATTTTCAGCTCATCGATTCCCAGCCTTGCCAGATAGCTCAAAGAAGAGTACCCTGTACCGAAGTCGTCCAGCGATATTTTAAACCCATATCGGCGAAGCTCGTATAAAACCTCAGAAGCGCCTTGGATATCCTCGATTAAACTGTCTTCAGTAATCTCTAGTATCACATGAGAAGCGTCAATTCCCCTGAGCTCAACCGCATTTGTCATCTGGTGTGCAAACTCGGGCGACGCTAAATGCATCGGTGAAATATTAATCGAAACGGTTAGCGCTTCTCCATATTTGTTCACCAGCCTTGGATATTCATCCAGCACGCGGTTGATGATCAGCATGCCGAAAATCACACTTAAATTACTCTTATCGATAATGGGGATAAACACATTTGGGGGGACATTACCTAATATTGGAGAATGCCACCTTGCCAGTGCTTCCACGCCGATCACCGCATCGGCATGACAATCGCGTTTTTCTTGATAGCTGATATAGAATTCATCATTATCGATACCTTTGATCAGATTCGTCTTCACCTTTTCTTCAAATCTAAAACGTTCCTCTAGCTGGTGGTCATATTGCATAATGTTGCTGCTAGGATTAGTTTTTGCTTGCTCAAGCGCGATAATCGCTTTATGAATCACATCACCGATCGATTTCGGTTTTTCCTCAAATTTCACATACCCCGCATTAAACGTCACCTTCGTCGGCAGGTCGCCAGAATCCGTATACTGATGCATGGTCTCATTTAACGTCGTCAGTTTTGCTAAGAGTGCCTCCTGTGTTTCTGAATAGCAAAGCCACAGGAATTCATTACCTCCGGTTTTCGCTACTTTTTCATCCCCGTCAGAAATTTGGAGGAGCTGCTCAGCGATTCTCTGGATGACCTTATCGCCTATAGCTGTTCCATATATGGAGTTGATGAGATTCAGCCCTCTGATATTTAAAAGTACCAGCCATCCTTTTTCTGGCCGATTCACGTAAAAGTCCTCGATGAATCTGATCTTATTTGGGAGCCCTGTCAAACGGTCATAATAAGCGAGCGTCGAGATGTATTCAGCGTTTTCTTCCGCTTCGCCAATACTCTTGATGAGATAGCCCTTGATTGCATTGACCATCGTAATCAGCACGAAGCCGTACAGTGCATAAGTCATCACATGTAACATCCATTCCAGTGGATTGTTCAGCAGGTTTTCATTATAGCGGTTATACTCAAGTATCCCACTACTGAGTGCCACCGGAACAAGCAGAATCATCAACGTAGTCACCACGCAGTAATAAATCCCATATTTGGAAGGCATGAATCCTACAATAATCAGTGCCGAAAGCATCAGCAAAATTATACCAGTTCCTGTGAAGCCCGAGTTTAGTAATGACAGAAAACCTAATGCCGTCGTCATGAAGGTAACCAGAAGGATTTTTAAAAGTATAGGAATCCGATGCCTCATAAGAAAAAATGCAGCAAACACGAGTCCAACGGTCACATCAAAATATAAAAAAACGCTTTCTGGGTCGTTAAGCAATATAATAACCGCACTGACCAGAGCGATGGCTGCGGCTAATGGTAAAATGAGGTCTAAGCTCCCCTCAATTCTATATAGAATCATTTGATCATATTTTTTTCGGTCCATAAAAACCTCATAAAAAAACAAAATTTGGATAATCGTCAGTTTTTGCACTTATACCCACAACAGTGAGAAGATAACCATGTAACACAGATGTCACACAGATGTTCGCCATATGTCACGGCGATTGGTTATACTTTTAAAAGAGCATAGAAAAAGGAGAAGACGATGCATAAATCCACTAATTTTCTAGTTACCATTCATCACCAAGAAAATTACAGCTTCCAAGGTGTCATCGAGTGGCTCGACAGTGGTGATAAAATCCACTTCAGAAGCGCACTAGAACTCATGCACCTAATGGAAGAAGCGACACTTAAAAGCACCACTAGTGAAACACGCATGCGGAGCTGGAGCAACACAAACTCGTTAAAATTGCTTAAAGAACATGCAATTTAGATATTTTCAAAAGTAACATAATCAGGCAAGTAAAGGGCAAACCCAGCGAAAGCTGGCGACGCAAAGTCTGGAGTCTAAGGTATTGGAATCGCTTCTAATATGACGACCGTCCGACTGCCAAAGAAACTTATTTGGCAAAGGAGAACATAAAAAATGAAAAAGGTCTTATCACTATTACTTATCGCACTACTCATCATCAGCATGACCCCAGTAAATGTATTTGCAACCGGTAACGGGAATGGAGGCGGAAACGGAAACAATCAGAATTCTTCTGATCCCGTGATCTTACCAGCAACTATTTCTATTACTGACGTAACCGATACCACTGCTTTAATTGCACTCAATCATCCGAAGTTAAATGCAACCTATTCAGTGAAATTAAATGGTGTTGATAGCACATTAGGCTCAATTACTGGGCTTACAGAAAATACATCTTACCAAGTGAGTGTAACCGAGACGTATCCAAGTGTAGAAAAAAAGCACTTTAAAGTCTTCAAAAGAGAGAATAGTGGTAACGGTGGGAATGGCGACTACTATTATATCAACCTTGAAAATCAAGAAGTATCGGTTCATATTAGTGAAACAACCGGTTCTAATGATAATATGTACACTAAAATAACTTATGATTCACCGATTACCGTAACGAACACTTTTAACGGTTCATTTACCACATTAAAAACATTAAGAACCATCAGCTTAACGGTACAGCCAGGTGGAATCGCTTTCGTTAATGGTATTTCATATCTTCCTGGAGCGCACACATTAACAGGTTATAATGGTGATGCACTCTCTTTAAGATCTTTATCTAATGCTTCTTTTATCGCTAACGGTTTTACCTTTAATGAAGTCACATCCACTTCAGGAAACACCACAAGCTACATTATCAACGGTGCTGGATCAATCACTGTAAATTTCGTTCTAAAAGACGATGTATTTGGTAAGCCCTTCTATGTGACTGATGGTAACTTCTCAGGATTCTATGGAAATGGAAGCGACATCAGTGGTCACAACCCTATGGATGATGTTCTATCTGCAAGCATGACAGCCGTGACAGATAAAGCGTCTTATAAACTCGGTGAGACCGCAGTGGTTTCACTTCCTGTCACCGTAACTGATGGTGATGGTAGCTCATCCACTCTAAATGAAGTGGAATACTATCAAAATGGCACTGCAAAAATAACAGCTGGAGAAGCGCCAACAAATCCTGTCGCGTCCTACTCTTATGAAATACCTAAAACACTTTCAGCATTATTGGCAGATGGATTTAAGAACATCGCTGGCACCACACAGTTTGAAAGAGAGTTTAATTACACACTCGTCGACATCTATCACGGTTCTGCTGCTGCTGCTGTTTTAGCAACTGCAAAAGCGAAAATAATCGTCAACTTTGAACCGACGATTTATATGACAGTCGATAATAAATATACGTTATACCATAACGGTGTCGCTTTAACACCTGATTTCACACCAGCACCAACCACCTACCCATGGCAATCGGTGAAGTGGTACAGTGTTCCACTTAAAACAGGCGATGTACTTGCAGTAGAAGGCATCGATGAAGGTGTAGTCGCTGGATTCTTAGGTCAAATCCATTTTGATGGAAACGTCTTCTCTACTGCTACAGAGAGCTTCTGGAGACAGTCAACTGTCTTAGAATCTGGTTGGGAACTACCAAGTTTCGACATGACGAAATCAACTAACTGGAAAAAAGTTTCTGAGTTTACTTACGGCTCATGGACTGGTTTGATCGGATTACCTTCAGGCTCTACAGCAAAATGGGTCTGGTCGTCTAATAATAATTACTCAAATGGCGGCGATAAAAAAGTTTACTTCCGTTATGTGGTCGGCGGACAAGATATCGATTATGTGAATTTAGCACCTGTCATTACATTAAAGGGTGAGGCAGTTATGAGCGTCGTTGAAGGTAGCTCTTTCACTGACCCAGGCACTACAGTAACTGATGATCATGATAAAAATCTAGTGGCTGTAGCAACAGGAACAGTTGACACTAGCAAAACTGGCGATTACACGATTACCTATAATGTTACTGATAATGGCGGATTATCTGCAGTACCTGTGACTAGAACAGTCCAAGTAATTGCTAAGCCGCTGGAAAATCAAAAGCCTACGATCAAGCTAGAGGGTTCTGCATCCATTACACTTGAAGAAGGTTCAACTTTTATCGATCCAGGTGCAACTGCTAACGATCCCGAAGACGGTGCACTTGAAATTATCAAGACTGGCGAAGTAATCACCTCAGTTCCTGGCACGTACACATTAACTTACAAAGCGACTGATAAAAATGGTGCAAGCACAGATACCCTTACACGAACTGTAATCGTCACTGAAAAGCCAGCACCAACTAATCCTGAAACTGAAACTGGCACCGAGAACAATAACGGCAATAATGGAAATAACTCCCCTGCAACAACAGAACCTAATGAAGTCGATATCGTAACTGAAGCAAACGCATTAGGATCAGCAGCAGGAAACACTGAAGCGACGACGGAAGTTGAATCTACTGAAGCTGAGATTCAGCCAGTGGTGTCAGTAGAAGAAACGACTGAAGCTGAAGAAATTGAACTCTTCGACGAGCAAAATGCACTTGGTGATGCGCTTCCTAAAACTGGACAGCTGCCAGCAGAACTGTTCTATGGCATCGGTGGATTACTCTCAGCAGCAGGCGTGTTCCTCAGAAAAGGTAAAAAATAATCTAAGTAAAAAACATTAAAAAAACTTCCATCGGGAAATCCTGATGGAAGTTTTACTTTTTTGATCTTCTTTTATTTTTAAATATGAAACCGCCTAATCAACTCGCTCTTTACCGTTTTATCACCGAAAATCACCGTTCCCACTAAAATGGCTGCGGAAATCCCCACACTGACATAGCTCATGACGGGACGCGTCACGACATTAAATAGAATTAAAAATATCGGCAGTAATCCGATAAACGTCATCACTAGCTGATAAAATACATATTCACGCCATGCCATAAAATTGATGAGCATCAGTACGAAAATCGCTGCATTTGCAAAGATCAGAATCTGCGGGATGACATAATTCACTGACCAACCAACCGTTCCAGACATGTAATCAATAATGAAAATGAGAAGCGATCCTGCGATGGCCTGAACCAGTATCTTAGAGGCAAAATGCGTATTCGTTCGAATCGCATGGTAAATTACCGTCCAACTATACCCCACCACGCCGATGGATAAAAATGACCATGAAATTCCCATGCCCCTTAATAAATCCACGATGATGGAGGCGGTGATAATCAAAATCGCGAAAAATAGATACGCCCGTTTTAGTACCGTATACCAGTTTAATGTCAGCTCCAAATCCGGATACCTCGAAGGCCCTGACTCTCCCCCTTCATCCAGTAGAAAGGATTCGCACAGGGGGCATCTATTTTCTGCATCTTCACTGTGAACGCCACACTTATTACAGTATTTCATAGTACGCTCCATTCGTATCGATGGTGACCGTAAGCCCTTGCTCCACCAGCTTTCTGAAGAAATTCTTTTGAATTTCCGTACTTTCCAGTTGTGATGTCAATGTAATGACCATGCGATTTTCATAGGCGCATAGTCCACACTTAATGGGATCTATGGCAGAGACATTGACCAAAAGCTCGAACTGTTTTACATCCTCTTTAAACAGCTCAGGCATCTCCACCTTACCGATGTTTGAAACCGTGCTGGTATAAGCCTGAACGTTTTTCATATACGCGAGGCGCACGAAAATGTTCTTCATCACCAATGGAAATGCGCGCGTCAACGGATTATTACGAAGTGCGACGTCTTTAGAGATGTTTTTAAGCATCTGTTCTTTCGATATTTTTTCCCGGAACTGCTTTTTCACGATGGCGATGACGTCCTCATGACTTACAGGTTCCTTAGTGGCATCCAGTGTGACATTGATGTGAGAGAAAAAGTTCATGTTTGTGTTGGATTCGAAAAACTTTCGAAGGTTGACTGGCACGGCGATATTAATAGGGCGTTTGATGAGGCCCTCTTCCTGCTTCGTATGATAAATCGCCCATACATAGGTGCCTACCAAAAATTCAGTGAGCGTCACGCCGATCGATCGACTATGGGCGAGTAGCTGGTCCACACTTACCGTGCCATGGATAACACCCATGGTATTTACCAGTAAGAGCTTTCCTTTAAGCCGTAAGGCCCTGGAAACTTCGCCCAGTGCGCCCTTTTCATTCTTTAGCGCTTTTTTATAGTGCTTTTTATAGCTGTCCTCAAGCTCACTTTGGATTTTTAAGCGAGGGATCGCTTCTGGGAGCGTTTCCCCTTTTTTAAGTCTCAGATAATTTTCTGTAAGTGCTTTTATAAAGTTAAGCGCACCCGTACCGTCCGTGATGGCGTGGAACACCTCAACGGCGATTCGGTTTCTATAGTAAACCACTCTCACCAGATGGTGATGTCTGTTCTTCGTATCGATATAGGCACAGGGACGGAGTGTCTCCTCTCGAACGAGTAACCTCGCATTCGTCGGCTCAAAGTAATACCAGAAAAACCCCCGGCGGATTCTAAAATTGAAATTTCCGAAATTAGGGAGTGTCACATCCAGTGCATGCTGCAGAAGCTCTGCATCGATGGGTTCGTAAAGCTCTGTGGCCACTCTAAAGACATTACTAAACGTCTGGTGGGCGATTAGTGGAAAGACATTTGCAGCATTATCAAGTCGATGCCAACTGGTCACACGCGATTTTCTTCCCAAACGCTCACCCCCACTTCTAATCAATTTGCAAGTTGTTTATATCATTATACCATTTTTCAACCAAAAACCACATTATTCATGTGGTTTTTGAGACTGCATTTGATGCATATAAACAAACGAAAAGCTGATGATCAATACGCCATAAATAACCGGACCTCTTATAAAGCTCGAAAGCACACTCGCATTTGGAAAATCTCTAAGGAAAAATGAAAATAAACGCCCACCAGAGAACAACAGGATAAAGAAGGTTGTCGAGATGCCCTTTTTTGCTCCGTTACGCAGTAACCATAAGCTCACGCATAAGGCCAGTAGTGCAAAGAAGCCCTCATATAATTGAGTAGGATGACGGTGAACCAGTGGCGCACCTGAAATCATACGTGTGAAAGTACCTGCGCCAAACAGACGTGTGACTGGTGTTTGGTCTGCACGTTCAAAGATCATCCCCCACGGCAAACGCGTCGGTATGCCATAGCAGCAGCTATTTATGAAGCATCCTAGTTTAGAAATGGCAATCGAGATCCCTAGGATTGGCACCAGACGATCAGTAACCCTCCAAAAATCCAACGCACTATGCCGCATTAACCACCACCATAAAATGCCGCACGCCATCAACCCTCCATACAGGGAAAAGTTTACCAATCGCATCTCGACCAGCTTCATGGGATTCAAAATGATTTTATCGTAATATAGTAGGCCATATAAGAGGCGTGATCCGATAAAAAACAAGGCCGTCATCGCGATGGTATATAGGATAATTCGATACACCGATAATCCATCGCGCCTCAGGAAATAGGCGGCACCACACACGAGTAGCACCGCCGCTAACAGATTCAATAATACATAAGCGCTCATATCCACCTACTTAGTGACGCGCCATGTGCCGCTGTAAATTTCTTGAGTGGCTGCATAACCAGAGTATTGTTCTTCCGTAGTGGACGCCTTAAAAGTCCCTTCCAGTTTACCTTCCTCTGTCAGTGTCGCCTTATAAATCGTGGTCATCGTGACCCCTTCTTCTGTGAGGTCATACCTTAAAGAAAGCTGATCGCCATCGACAGCGACCATATATGGATCGTCCGTTGGCTCCTCACATTCATACTCCGGAAATGCCGATTTGAAATCCGCCCTGATGGTGGCTGCGAAAGTTCCTTCTTCATCTGCTTTAATGATGGTCACTGTTAGAGGGACTTCCACTCCGACGACCCCTTCTGCTTGAACGATAGCCTCTCTGATCGATTGCTGGACATCTTCCTCAAAAATATCGAATTCCTCGCACTTTTCTCCATTTGCGTCTTTTATTTCAGGCACAGATGCCGGGTCATTAAGCGCTTTTTTCATGACATCGATAATCGGCGCTTCTGTGACCACTAGTATACCAGTATAAGTACCCACTTGTAGTTCCACTGGTTTCATATAACCAAACTCTTTTAGCTTTTTCAGGTACTCCTCTTCACCAAAGACGTAGCGTGTGCTGATGAGCTCAGCCAGATGTGAAACGAGCATTTCATTCTCTTTAATTTTACCGACGTTATCTAAGCCACGTGCCTGGTCATGCAAATCGCCATCTCGATAGACGAGATCAAATCGACCTGTTTCCTTTTGAATTCGTGCGATTTGATTATGAAGACGTGTCAGCATCTGTTCGATACTAGCGTCTTCTGGATACCAAGTTTTTCCTTTATCTAGGAGACCCCATTTTTCAAATTGCGCGATGACTTCACGTTGATCCTCTTCCGCTTTTTCGATTTCATCCTCTTGCTTTAAACGTTTCTCAAACTGGAATTTTAGATCATTTTTAGCTCTGGTAATCGCCTTCTCTTTTTGTGCGTCTGAGAGTTCTTCCACCGTGACGCCGATGGAATTTGCATAGCGTTTCACCGCATCCATCTCGATTTGTCGCGCCACACCTCGCATCTGTTCATAAACCTGATCGAAATCACCCGGATCCACGTCATAACCAAACAGGATGTAGTCATTTGACCCTTCCTTATAGGCCTTATATGCCTCTTCGATACCATTAGCCTTCCAATTGTTAATCTTCATATCGATGACTTCCACAGCCACCTTACCCACTTTATAGACAGGTGACAACTCTGAAATGGCTTCAGCCAGTTTCATACCAGCGCCGCTATAATCCCCTTCCCAGAGGTAACCAGCCGCTGCTGCAGCAGTTCCCGTCTGTCCGAAAAGCTCAGAAAGGTTGTCGTTCTCGTAGGCTTCAGCAAAGGTTTTTCCCACCATAGTGGCCACATTCGCCGTGTAGGATGCAAAGTCCTTATTCATCAAATCCGTGGCAAGCTTTCCATATTCGAGATTTCCGTACTTCAACTCAGCAAGTACGGCTTTCGCTACGGCTTCAATCTCAGATTGATTTTTTGAATTAAACTGTTCCACGAGGATACTTTCGATGACATCTCGCGTCACCTGCTGAACATCACCCTCGATTTGAGACATCCCCCATTGCTGGAGGGCTTTATTCTTAATAAACTGCTCTTTTCTTTCTGTTTCAGTGAGTTCAGCAGGACCCCATAAAGGGTTGTTAAACACCTCGAAGACTATATAGCCTTCCGTAGGATTCACCTCCACAGGGGTTGTATAGGACCAACCCGTTTCATCACTGAAGTGCGCCCCCTTGAAACCTTCGAACTCCATTAGTCCATCGAAAACCGAAGCATCGAGTTTCATTTTGATGCGAATCGGAGCATCTGTACGACGCTGATTACCAGTAATCGTAACATTTATCGGTGAACCGGTTAATGACATCATCGCCTCATCAATCTTAGGCGCATCAGCATTCTTCTCCACCAGCACAGTCGTTCCATCTGCTAATGCACCCTTCGGAATCGACACTTCGACGCCTTGGTTTACATAATCTCCGATGATGGCATCTTCAGCAAAGCTACTCACCGAGCCTAGCTCGGTTGGTTCGCCATTGGCTGTACCTTCAGAATCCGATTTATCGCCACAACCCGTCAGAGCAATCATCAAAACCAGTAAAACCCACACAAAACTACCCCATTTTCTCATAACTCGTTTCATAAATACCCCCATTCTATAAACTCGCCTAATTATAGGGTACCCAAATTCCGAAGTGATAGCTACATGTACATCAAAAATGGCAATGACAAAAAAGAGCCTCCATATCCATATGGAAGCTCCTTATAAATTTTTTGGTCTATAACACTATACTGGCTTCAAGTACACTAAATACCTTAGCATCATAAATTACACCGACGCTCTCCTTGATAATTCTAAGTGTTTCTTCAGGTGTCATCCCTTTTCTGTAGATCCGGTCAGAAGTCATGGCGTCATATGCATCAGAAATGGTGATAATTTTGTTAACAAACTGATGTCATCACCCTTGAGCCCATCCGGGTAGCCATCTCCACATACATGCTCATGGTGGTGTTTGACGATTTCGACGATCTTTGGATCCATCCCAAGCGCTTCTAATATCTCAGCACCGTATAAAGGATGTTTCTTCATCTGGGTGAACTCTTCTTCATTTAGCTTACCACTCTTATAGTGAATATGGTCTCTAATCGCAACCTTGCCTAAATCATGTAAAAGTGCACCAATTTCTAAACGTCTTAAGTCGGTTTTGCTTAGACTAAACTGATTACCCAAATGCATGGCAAGTTCACCGATTCTAACTGAGTGTTGATAGAGTTCAGCGTCCTTTGGCTGTATAAGTAAGGAAAGCGCTCTAACCGTCCGTTCATCATGACTTTGCTCATCCTCTTCTAACCGTTGGACCACCACTTTCCAATCTTCCAGTGATAACATGTGCTGTTTAGTGACGAACTTAATAAAATCCCGTTCTTGCTTAGACGCTATCGCACGGGTCATGATTAAATCTATTTCCCTCTGAAGCCATGGTTTCATAATAAACCCGGTAATATGCCCATCATTAATAGCATCAACCACCACATCAAAATCGGTATAGCCCGACTTAAGAATCATTTGAAGATCTGGTTTGAGCTTTTTTGCTTCATGGATTAAGAGTAAACCACTCATCAATGGCATGCGCTGATCTGTAATCAGAATGTCTATAGTCTCGGTTTTAATTTGATTTAGTGCATTACGAGGGTCTGATTCACTTATCACCTCTAAAGGCTTTTGATAATTTCTTAGGGTTCGAGTGAGCGAATTAAGGACACCTACTTCATCATCGACGATTAAAACGCGAAGTTTATTCATGCTCATTCCTTTCAATCTCAGTTATTTTCCTATAACACTGTTTACATATTTAAGTTTTACGTCGATCAGGTAATTGATAAACTCAAATTCCTTCCCATACACATTAAAATAGGTTTGCTGAGCTGTTCGTAAATCGTTTAACGTCACATCGATATAATCCTGTAAAATAAAGCCCTTCTCCGGGTGATAGGCATACCATAGGTCCCCATTTTCTTTAACCCAGCCTTCACCTAAGTCCTCGATGCCCTGTAGTAGCTCATCTGCGATTTGGCGACTTTTCTGGTCACCTGTGGCCATATGATAATCGTATAGTAGCACCGCTTCTGCTAAGATGTGGTTGAGGGAAGCGTGAACGATCACTCCACTGCCGCTAAAATCGGTGTAGTCCATGACGAGATAGCCACGATCACTGGTGGGTATTTTATATTGATCACAGTAAACCTTAAAAAACGCGATATGTTTCTCTGCCGCCTCTAAGAAGGTCCAGTCACGCGTTTTTTTATACGTGTTCACGAGAAACTGCGCGGCGTCTGCATTGAACCGGGTGTCATAAAAAGCGTAGCCTAAACCGTAGTCCGCGCCTAACCATGATGACATCATAGGGGTCATGAAGTAGCCGCCCTCTGGCATGTTCGTCATCAAATGATTCGCTGAAATCTGGGAAAACAGCTTAGAAAACAGCGATGCGCCTTCCACTAGGAGCTTGTTCCCCACGTGATAAGCATGGTTATGGTAGAAATGGTTTTCACCCACACCCGAATAGGAATCCGGTACGGGGTACATGTTACCTAAAACGCTGAACTGCCTAGTCAGATCGAAGTCCATCCTGGCTAGGAGGTCGACCTCCTTCGCGTTGTTCCAATAAACCAGCGGCATTTGACTTTCGATAAACCAATACTCGCTCAGCACCCCTTCCTTTACAGGTAGCTGAAAATTAAGGCGATTACTTTCGATCATCACCTCAGGACTTACAGCCAGCGCGCCAGCAGACAGTCGCTCGGTATAACCATCGTAAAGCTCATATAACTGACCCGATGAAAAGAAATAATCCCGTGATGGCGCTTCGATAAACTGCGCATGCGAGCCTTCTATTAAACGATGCTCCCTGTACGGTGTAAATTCGCCACCGCTGTAATAGCGAACCATGATCGGAGTATCTCTATCTGCATTTCCCACCAGAGCGATATGGCGATAAGTGGCATTGCCACTATTGGATTCAAATTTGATTTCAGTTAACTGCCCGATGTGGCCTTTATCATCGGAGACGTTAGAGGTCGTCGTGGTTTGAACCCCTAAGCTGTTTTCGAGGACAACCTTTGAAACCTCTTTTAAAACGACGTCTCCCGGAAAAACAAATGCCTCTATGTCGGCCTCTGTGTCCCTGTCGACCTTCGTATAGAGAATACCTGCTGTCACTGCGAAGATGATCAGGATAAGTAGCGCTTTTTTAAACATAAATCCCCCAAATAAGTACTATCAATTTCAGTATATCATCAACAGATTCTGCTTACAAACCATTGGTTTATCTGTTATAATTTCATTTGTGTGACAACATAATGGGGGAAATTGACACTTGAAAAAATTAAAGATGATTATCGTAGCAACCTTTGTACTAATTATTTTAGCCACCTCACTGACACCAGGATTCTCTGCGTCGGACTTAGCACCTGAACCGGTAAAAATACCGATTTTAATGTATCATCATATCGCTGAAATCGCTAATACCGAGATGGTCGTCACGCTGGATAAATTCAGAAGTGATATGAGCTACTTGAAAAATGCGCACTATAACGCCATTTTCGTGGAAGACCTCATCGCCTATCTTAATGGCGTAAAAGAGCTCCCCGAAAACCCGATCATGATTACGTTTGATGATGGCTATACCTCGAACTACACCTATGCCTATCCCATCGCAAAAGAGCTCGGCATGAAAATGACCATCTCGATCATCGGATGGTCAATGGGTAGAAGCTTTGAGATGGATGGCGTAACGCCGATTATTCCGCACTTCACATGGGAGGAAGCAGTGGAGATGACCTCTAGCGGACTAATTAGTCTGCAAAACCATACCTTTGACCTGCATTCCCCACCTGGAAAAAGCTTTGCTCAACGATTTAAAGTAAACAGGGGTGTCCTGCCACTTGCAGGAGAGCACCCAAAAGCCTATGAACGACGACTGACACGTGATTTGATGCGTCATTCCATCGATATGCGTGAGAGACTCGGCAAACAGCCAGAAATCATCTGCTATCCTTATGGTGCTTATACGAAGCTCACTGAGCAACTCGTAAAAAACATGGGCTTCACAGGCTCATTCTCCACAAAACCCGGCGTACGCACGTATGCATCGCTCGATGACCTATGGGAAATGCCTCGATTTAACGTGGATGAAACCACCGATCTCAGCACTTTACTTCGTAACGAGAACTGATAATTCACAAAAAGTCGACGACTCATCCTAAGGTCTCCAGGTTAATTTCTACTCGTATAAGCCCACGATCGGCGCATTTTTAGTCAAGTTATCCGAAGAGTGAGGTGCCTGATTATTCAGCACATCCGTATAATCCTTACCTGCTTCGAAACGCCCTTGATGAATGCCATTCTTCCAGGCTTCGATGTTCGTCACATCATAAACTTTTCCTTCATAAGCCACATAGGCGGAATTGCCATCTTTACCGTTATACTTGGCGAGCTCTTCTGCGGTAAAAACAGGGAGTGCCTCATCACCAGCAGTGGTTTCTTCTGCCACTGTCGTTTCTTCGATGGCTGTGGTTTCTTCGATGACTGTGGTTTCCTCCACGGGAGCAGCTGTCGTGCTTTCAGGTGATTTGCTTGAGCAAGCCGTCAGCACCACCGCTGCTATTAATAGTAATGCCCATATCGACCATCTATGTTTCATATCATCAACCTCCTTATTCTAAAGTAATTGAAAAGATATGAAATTTATACCCTACTATTTTACTATAGAATCAAAAAACATTGAAAAATCAGTGTTAATCTCTCCATAGGTGGGTATAAATTTTATACAATCTATTATTGGAGGTGACGATGAACCTACATTCCTTACTTAATGTTTTACTACTGCTCTATCTGGTGAGCTTTCCCATCGCACTTGAAGTAAATAAAAAAGTGCTCAAAGGAAAAAATAAAAAATTTAATCAAGCCATGAAAACGGGGCGAAAGGTCCACCCTGTCGTGGGAGTCGTTCTGGTTTTATCTGGCGCGTTACATGGATACTTAAAACTCGGCGGCCAGTTCATGTTCCATACGGGTTCCCTCTTACTAATCGCTTTAGCGCTAAATGGCCTACTTGGTTTCATCTACAGAAAAAAACGGTTGAAAAAGCTGGCACTGTTCCACCGAACCCTGGGATTCATCATCGTCGGCCTATTCCTACTCCACTATTTTAATCCTTGGTTTTTCTTATAGCTAAATCGGCTCCTCTAAAAAGGAGCCCTTATTTTTTTGTTTTGCCAGGTAAAGCTGCAAGTCGGCACGGTGAAGGAGGTCATCATAATCCACATCCCCTTCTACCCAAGCGATGCCACCTGAAATTTTAATCGTCATCTCCCTGCCATCAGGAAATGCAATGGGGTTATCTTCAAGCTGCTTATAAAAAGCACGTGCAAGCGCGCGAATCTCATCGTGCGCATCGAAGTCATATAAAAACACCATAAACTCATCACCGGAACGCCTTCCGATGACACAGCCCTTTACTTCAAAGGTCATCAGACTTTGTGCAGCCGTCTTGATATATAAATCCCCATATCGGTGACCATAGGTATCATTAATGTGCTTTAAAAAGTCCAGATCGAACATCAACAGCGCTGCTGTCTTAATCGCGCCACCACTTAAAATACCCATGACCTGCCTTTGAAAGGCCCCTCTATTATAAATCTCTGTTAAGACATCATAGTCACGGTCAGCCTTGATTTTATTTTTATCCACGATCTCTTCCGTCAAATCCATGACGATCCCCACCACACTGGAGTCCGCTTCGTGAAGAACGATTTTAACCCATCGGTCATCATTCACCAGACGGTAAACATTTTCTTCATCGGGTTCAGGCTGTGTCATGGCTTGTTTGATGTGATCTAAAAATGCCACTTTATCACTGAACAGCATATGGGCTTCATCATCATCAAGTCCTAAGATTACCTTTAGCTGATCCGTGACGAAAACCTCATCCGACTGTCGGTTGAATTCGAAGGCACCGATTTTTACGTCGAATAAATCGATGATTCTGGACATCTTCGATGTGGTTTCTATAAGTTTAAAGTTTGCATTTTCGATGGTCTCCGCTAGAAAATTCAGCTCTGAAAACTGGGTTCTTCCCAGCTCAGTGGCATTCTCGACGCGGATGTCCTTTACCTTTTGCGTAAGGGCGACGATTGGGTGCGTAAAACGTCTGCTTACGATGAGTCCAGCGATAACCCCTGCGACAATGGATATAAAAAGTGAGGTCCATAAGATACGCTGCAAACGGTTCGCAAAGGCCATCAAATCGCTATCCGTCATGAAACCGATGAGATACCAAGTCACATTATCATACGGGGTATTATAATTGTATAGACCCATGCGTTTAACAGAAGCATAAATCGGCTCCGATGCCCGGTGGTTCTCTACGCTAAAGATTTCCTCTACTTCATTCACCGATTCAAAATCAAACGCTTCCTCTAGCCTTAAGAGCCTTTTCTGAAGTGCATTATTCGTGACGAGCGGAATAATACCATCCGACAAACCATCTTCATAACCGATGATGTAACCAAGTGAATCCTGAGGCTGTAGATCATGCGCCGGCATAAGCTTGCTTAAATACGGCACTGAAATCTCCACACCGATAATGCCCACGAACTGATTATCACGGTCGTACATCGGAAGCGTATAGGTGAGGATGTCGATATCGCCATCCTTTAATTTAAAGGGCGTGCTCCAGTAACCGAGATGCTCCCAGGTCTCAGACAGGGCTTCATTGCTTTTTGGCATGTCATAAAATAGACGATTATCCTCGTTTAGAGATAAATTCAGCTCCCACCCTTCATCCAGAGGAATCCCTAGATTTTGAGAGATTAGTGCTGGGCCATAAATGAAATACAAATCCTTCAGGTTCTCCGCATTGAGTAACGGGTCGTAATCCCGAAAATAAAGTGCAGGGTGTCTGGAATTCCCCTCCTCCATGATGATAAATGCGCCTGTCACCTGAGTCGTCCTCAGCATGTCCACCAAATCCGACTGCACCTCAAAAAAGAAGGCGTCGAGATTTCTTGGATTTGCATCATACGCATTTGATATTTTCTCCACATAGGGCGCCACATTGGTCCAGCGGTTCTTCATCTCGTTTTGTATGTACTCTTTGCGGTTTTCCACCTTAACAGAAAACGCCGAATAGGCGTCCTCCTGAGCTTCAGAAAGGACGCCACCTATAAAAATGCTGCCTAATAATAAGAGCGATTGACCAATGACGAGTATGATGACGAATACGGTCATTCGAAAAGGAATCGAATGCCGATCAATAGTAGTTTTCATTTGACCTCTCTCTAAGTCCCCACGATTATGGCGTAAGAATCAGTTCACTTGATTTTATAAATTCATTATACCACTCGTTAAACGTTTCATCACCCAAATAATCGCTCATATCTTCTCCCGCTTGAATGCGCTGAAGCTTATCCTGAGCGAATTCGAACATGGACTTTTCAAACAGAATTCGCATTTCATAGCTGCCATAAAACGGACGATTGCCGTATAATTTATACGCTTCAAACATCTGCGTCGTGGTCTTCACCGATGCGATAACGGTTGGACTCACACCCTCTGTATTCACTGTGTTTAGTGCCTCTAAAATCCCATCCGATGTCAATGCCTCATCCATCACAGGAAAATACCCTGTGGCCACGGCAAACTGCAAATTCTGTTCTGGCATCGTAAACCACTTTAAAAACGCGGCCGCAGCGTACTCATGGGCTTCATCACTTTTGAGGATGCACATGCCCGCGCCCTGCTGAACCGCTATTTTACTGCCGTCTGCAAAGTAGGGGTATGGCAGCGCTGCCGATTCCACGTCGAAAACCTCTCCATTTTCCAGTGTCACCTGTGTGGGAAAATAAGTCGCACCCGCGGTTGAGCCTGTATACGCGATTACATTGCCCACCTTCGCATCATCCGAGCTGAAACGGCCCAGCTTTTTATAGTAACCCATCAAATAGGGTTCATAGAAATACTCCCAGTGCTTTTTCGCCATCGCCTCATCATAAGTCAGAGAAGCAGTGCCATCCTCGCCATAGCGATAGGCTTCCTGTCCCATCTGCATGGCTGTGATGAGGAAAAAGTTCGGTGCGGAGTCGATGCTGATAAATGCTTTCCCACCTGACCAGTCATAGTACAGCTTCGAAACCTCTAAAACGCCCTCCCAAGTGGCCAGCTGATCCAGAGTCGCGCCTGTTTCACCGGCAAACTGATCCCAAAACGTTTTATTTAGATAAAGGTTCTCAGAGGATTTCGCCACAGGGATGATAAGAAATTTTCCTTCTTCTCCAAAAGCCCCTTCTGCTACAAACTCTTCCCTAAAGTCGCTGATTTCCTCCTCTGAAAAATAGCTGCCCATGTCCACTAATGGCTTAATTTGATTCACACGGAATGCATTATCAGGATAAGCTGCAAAAATATCCGGCAGTGGCTGTGAACCGATGGTTTCATTAGCCGCAGCAAACACGGCATCCGCTAACTGCTGCACGTCGCCCTGTGTCATGGCATCCACCACGATACCCTTTTCCATGCCCACCGTTTCATTAAATGTATTCACCAACGCATCGAAACGCTCCTTCGTAGCACCGTTATAATAGTGCCAGAGCCTAACCGTCGTCGGATGGTCTGGATCCAGTGGACTTTCGTCCTTAGCACAGCCACTGAGGCCTAAAACCAATACCATTACTAAACCCAAAATCAGCACTAAACGTCTAATCTTCTTCAATTGATGTTCCCCCTCTGTTGATAAGTTGTCTTTTTCAAAGCTTTATACCCAAAAGTTTCCCTTATTCCCACCAATATGCCTCAACACTCGCTTCGCCACGGTTGTTCCTGTTAATGCAAAAATCATACATAAAGCGCCGACTCCGAAAAACACCACATAGGGCACCTCATCCACAAGTCCAGGGATAAAGGCTTTGGTCACAGCTAACGCACACAGTCCGGTATACCCCGCAAAAAATAGTCCTCCCCATAATGCCTTTCGCTCATCGTCTTTAATCCATCGTATCGAAAGATGCGTGAAAAGCGTCGTAATCAAGATGGCGATTCCCATAAATAGATTGATCAAGGTCATCACCAGCGCAAAAACGCCTCCAAACTTCAAAAGTGTGTATTGTCCTTTCAATCTCATTTGAATCACATAAAAAATAGACGCTAAAAGCGGCGCCATCATCACATATCTCACACCCGGAATAGGCATAAAAGCACTGACCATGTAGATCACTAAACCACCGCCTATGAGCATGGCCACACTCACAGCGATTAAGGCGATTTCATAATTTTTACTTCTTCTTTTATTCAAGACTAACCATCCTATTATTAATTAATTTTATACAACTAGTCTTAACCTTATACCCGAATGTACCGTGAAATAACATGTGTTTTGATACCGTTTGCGAACGCTCGACGCGAAAATGACTGCGCATGATTTCACTCACTTCAATTCCCCTCCACAGTCCCTTAAAGCGTAATTTTAAACAGAAAAATAGTACCTATCAAAGCATTTAGTTTTGATAGGTACTACCTTAAAATCACATAAATTCTTCTTCGCCTACTTGTAATTACTCGTGTTAATCAAGCACCACTGCTGTGCCCGACGCGGTTACCATCAGCATGTTATTGCCTTGTCCGAGCACCTCGTAGTCCACATCGATGCCGACCACTGCATCGGCACCTAATCTTCTCGCGCGCTCTTCGAGTTCTCTTAGAGCTGCCGTTCTCGCATCCACGAGCTCTTCTTCATAAGAGCCTGAGCGTCCGCCGAAGATATTCGTCAGTCCCGCCGCGAAGTCCTTAATAAAATCCACACCGTTGATCACTTCTCCGAAAACGATGCCTTTATATTCGATAATTCTTCTGCCTTCAATTGTTGGTGTCGTCGACATAATCATCTGTTTGTCCTCCAAATCTAAGATAGAATCAGTCTACCAGACGAAGGTTAAGGAATCATTAAAACCCAAAATAAAATTCCTTAAATTCTTCCCCCGTGAAAACACAAATACTGTTTCACAGGTAATTTTTTCAGTTGTTCCAATGATGCCTTCGCCGTCTCTAAATCTAAACAAAAATGAGGGTTAGCGATGACCAGTTCATCATTTTCCACTACAGCGGCATCGCCAGTAATCAGAAACCCAAACGGTTCTAAATACAGTGAAGCGTGACCAGGAGTATGACCAGGCGTCATCATGATTTCACAGCCACCTGCCCACGGTAAACGCTCACCATGCTTTACCGTCCTATCTACCTTAACCGGTTCTAACCGCTCCATCCGCGCTACGAACTCTCTGCCAAATGGCTTATGCGCTTCTGGCATGGAAGCCAATACAGCCTCGGCCTGAATCAGCCGCAAATTTTTCTTTTCACCCGTTACATAGGGTGCCTCCAGCTCAGAAGTGATGATCTCAATATGTGGATAAAGGCGTTTAAGCGCTGCTGCAGCACCCATGTGGTCATCATCCTGATGGGTGATGAACAACGCCGTAAGCTCTTCCAGCTCATAGCCATACGCATTCATGGCTTCAGATAGTTGCGGTATAAAATTTGGATATCCACAATCTACAAGTACCAGATCCCCTTCACTCTTTAGAAGAACAGGATGGATTTCATGGATTTGCTGCTGATACTCAAAGCTTAACGTTAATAGGATGACATCGTTGAAATCAGTCATAAATTTTACCTTTCTTATAGTATTTTACAAAAAATAATTTGAGGATAGACGGAGTCTATCCTCTGTAAGTTTTTATATAAGGTTTTCTTATAAAGTTTTTTAGTATCAATTTTTTATACGGGTTTTTTATACAGGTTTTATATGACTTTATAATACTAAAAGCATCTTATGTCGTCAACCTATATTTCCATGATATAATTTTTCTATAATCCATCACGTAAACTATCATTTGGAGGCGTCTATGAGAATTAAAATAACTGAGATTAAAATTGGGCAACCCGCGATTCGCGCACTTGAGTCCATCGACATCGAATATCTTGACCAGTTGACTGGGATTACGGAAAAGGAGCTCATGTCGCTCCATGGTTTTGGGAAAAAAGGGCTAGCGATTTTAAAGACAGCGTTAGCTGAACGTGGACTCGCACTAAAAGAATAATCTGCCGAGAAACCTTCACACTTTCACCACATTTAAGGCGTATACTGATGATAACAAAGGAGGTAATCTTATGATGTTTCTCGTTATCATCGGAATCGGAGTACTCGTCTACTATTCCATGAATAATAATAAAGTTTCTCAGCCTTCAGCTGCATCTGCCACTAGACCCTTAGAGCTTCTGGAAATGCGATATGCAAAAGGCGAAATCGATGAAGAAACTTTCCTTAGAATGAAATCGACGCTACTCTCTTAAATGTAAAAAGGAGGAATCAACATGATGTTCGGTAGATTTGGTAACGGCTTCGGGCCAGGAGATGGCGCTTGGGGCTGCTTTGGAAACGGCTTTTGGGGCTACGGCTTTATGGGACCCCTGATGATGCTCGGTTTTATTTTAATCACCGCGCTCGTCGTTTACTTGATTTTTAGATCAAGTAAAAAACGCCAGCTTCAAAGTACTTCAACTGACGCACTTAACCTTTTACAGATCCGTTTCGTAAAAGGAGAAATCACGGAAGAAGAATATCTACAGAAGAAGAATTTACTCAGCAAATAGGTTGCGTTTAAACGCGAGCATGTTAGTGAGGAGATTAAAATGCTAAAAAAAATCAAAGCCGCGTTTCAGCGGCTAATGGAAAATATCGGTGAGCAAAACAAATCGCAGTACGGTGGTCAAGGCATCAACTGCTGTGACCTAAATAAAAAGCCAAATAAATAATCTTTCCATTTACTTTTGCCACATGTGATTCAACGGCCCTCTGCCACTTCCTAAATCAAGACCCGCACGAATCGCACCGGTGACGTAATCCTTCGATTTTCGCACGCTTTCCTTTAAATCATACCCCAGCGCCAAATGACTGGCGATGGCCGATGAAAGCGTACAGCCCGTCCCATGGGTGTTCGAATTCGGGATACGTGCACCATAAAACCAGCAGAGCTCCCCATATGATAAAAGCAGATCATCAGAGGTGTCCTGAAAATGGCCGCCTTTGATGAGCACTGCTTTTTTTGTGTGCTGTGCCAATACCTCCGCCGCACACGCCATTTCCTCCCCACATGTAATTTTCATCCCCGTCAGAACCTCCGCTTCCATGAGATTCGGCGTCATCACATGTGCGATGGGGATGAGCTTAGTTTTCACCACCTCCATGGCAGAATCGGATAGAAGCTTCGCGCCTGAGGTGGACACCATAACCGGATCCACCACGATGTTTACCGCATGATACTCAAGCAGCTTTTCCACGATCACCTCTGCGATTTCGCCACTGGATACCATGCCGATTTTCACCGCATCAGGGCGGATATCGGTAAAAATCGCATCTAGCTGTTTCGCCACGAACGCTGGTGACACCTCAGAAATGCCGTAGACGCCCATGGTATTTTGCGCCGTAAGCGCCGTGATGACACTCATGCCGTAGACCCCATGCGCCGCAAAGGTTTTAAGGTCCGCCTGAATCCCTGCGCCGCCGCTGGGATCCGAGCCTGCGATGGTTAAAACCGTTTTTAATTGCGTCGTTTTCATCCGAATACCTCCATGGCTTTTAACTTTAATTTCGAAGTGGCCGTCGAAATATCCGCTTCCGCAAAAATGGCGGATATCACTGCAACCCCACAGATGCCACTCCCTTTAAGACGGTCCATATTCGTTAGCCCGATACCGCCGATGGCCACCACCGGAATTTGTACCGCCTCACAGATGGCTTTTAAGGTGTCCAGCGCGACTGTGTCGGCATCGGCTTTTGAACCGGTGGGAAAAATGGCGCCTACGCCCAGATAATCCGCTCCTTCATCTTCCGCTTTTATCGCCTGCTCTACCGTCTGAACTGACACGCCTAAAAGCTTGTTTGGACCGATTTGATGACGCGTGTTCACGACATCGCCATCGCTTTGACCGATATGCACCCCATCGGCATCGACAGCGAGCGCTACCGAGAGGTCATCGTTGATAATAAACGGGACCTGGTACTTAGCAGCCACCGATTTTAATTGTGCCGCAAGTGGCATCATCTCAGCACTGGACATTTCCTTTTCCCTGAGCTGTAAAATAGAGCCGCCTGCACTGAGCACCTCGTCTACTTGCTCAGCGAGACATCGCTCGCCTAGCCAGGTCCGGTCCGTGACCACGTAGAGTCTGAGCTTATTCGCTAGTTCATCCGATAATCGCTTGACAGGATCACTTGATTTCAACCTTTGCCCCCTTTTCTAAGCCATCAGCCGTGAGATTGCTCAGCGCATCGATGATCAGGGTTCGAAGGGTTCCCGTACCTGCCTCTAATCGCAGCATTTTCTCATGCGCCATTTCACCGCACAATCCCATGGCCACTACGGCAGAAGCAGTGGCTTCTAATGGATTAGCGGCATTTGCCCCTACATATGCCCCGATGATGCCGGTGAGCATACAGCCTGTACCAGTGATTTTGCTCATGCTGGCGTGACCATTTTTAATGACATAGGCCTTATCAGCATCCGCCACCACATCGATGGCGCCAGTGATGGCGATTACTGAACCTGTCTTAGCTGCAAAGCGCTTCGCAAAGGCCACCACTTCATCCAGGGTCTCATCGGTAATCCGGTCAGCCTCTGCTGCATCGACGCCCTTCGTGGTGCCACCTCCTGTGGCGAGAAATTTGATTTCTGAGATGTTGCCGCGGATAACAGAAAAGTTGATGGTTTCCAGTAGCTTTAATGCCGTTTCATTTCGAAGCGCTGAAGCCCCTGCACCAACTGGATCGAAAACGACAGGGTGTCCTAACGCATTCGCTTTTTTACCTGCTACCCGCATGGAATCGATGGTTCTGGCATTAAGGGTTCCCATGTTGATGACCAGTGATGAACAGATGGTGGTGATATCCTCCACTTCAGAAACCTCGTCCGCCATGATGGGCGACCCGCCAGATGCGAGGATGACGTTTGCCACGTCATTTACCGTGACGTAATTGGTGATGGTGTGAACCAGTGGTGTGGTCTTAACCACATTTGAGTACACATTATGAAACATATTTGATGACCTCCCTTTTGATTTTATAAATTCCCACACTGAGCGACATGACGATGACGATTACCGGTAATGTACTTCCGATGGGTAAATCAGCCTTTATGAAGATGCGGTAAAGGATAAAACCCACGAGCCATAATGCCACATTCGTGAGGTTCCATTTGTTCTGTGAGGATGCATGCGGGTGGGTATAGAAATCGGTGATGAGTAGCGCGGCCATTGGAACAAATACGGAGCCGATGAGAAGTAGAAACCCTTCATACTGATGCATCGGCGTGAAAATCGCCAGTAGCGTGCCCATTAAACAGACGAAGATGCCGACATGCTTTGCATTTACCTGCGGAAAAATCGTCTTTAGGCTCTCGCCTGCCGAATAGACGTCCAGATAGGTGGTGGTCACCGTGGACAGTAACGCGATGAGCAGGGCTGCCGCGCCTAGACCAGAGGCCGTTAAGAGGGTTACCACATCGCTGGAGCCTGTGTAAAGTGCTGCACCGAGACCGATGGCGTACATGAGGCTACTGCCTGCAAAATAGGCGAGTGTACTGACTAAGGTAAATGTCACTGGTCTGCGCGCATGCTTCGTGTAATCCGAAATCAGCGGTAGCCAGGAAAGCGGCATGGCGATGGATAGTTCCAGCGCGAGACCAAATCCCATTTGACCACTACTCATTAGACCGAGGCTAGCTGACGCGCTGGACGCATCCCCTTTAAACACTGTGAAAGCCAGCAACATACTGAGGAAAAAGAGTGCGCTTACCGCTAGAGAATTCAGTTTACTGACATTTTTAATCCCTGCGATGATCCAGACCATGATCGACGCGCCGATCACCCCGCACCACAGCATGATAAGGTTCGTGTCAAGCGCCGTGTTCATGGCCTCAGCACCCGTGATGATCATCACGGCCGTCCAGCCTAACAGCTGGAGGACATTGAGCACCGAGAAAAAGATGGCACCCTGCCTGCCGAAGGTAAAGGCTGTGCTTTCCATGGCACCGACACGCCTTCTCGCGCCGATGATGCCCACATGATAAAAGAGCACACAGCCGATGACGTGACCGATCAGGATGGCGATTAGGCCCTTCCCTATCCCCAGTGGTGCCAGTAATGCCCCTGTGAAAATTTCTGCGATGGATACCGCTGCGCCGAACCAAAGGAGGCCGCCGCTCATCACACCCATGTCTTCGTTTCTGTTCATAAAAACCTCCAAAAAAATAAAAGTGAGCTTTGCCCGTAAAGACAAATCTCACTAATGGTTGTTAGAAGCGACACGTCCCTACGTTGGCATTATCCAAATCAGGTTCAGGGTCGAAGTTTAACACTTCCTCTCAGCCGGTACACCAGCTCCCCTCGGTACTATTCAGTTCGCAGTAATCTTAACATAGTTTTAGATGGGTTGTCAAATACCCATTTCATTATTTTATGATTGGTTTATAATGAAGATATAGCAATCGACGCATTAATGGAGGACGACTATGATCGCATTTTTTGAACAATTCAGCCCGGTAACACAGGCGCTGATCGCCACATTATTTACCTGGGGTGTCACTGCACTGGGTGCAGCCCTCGTTTTCTTTTTTAAATCCATCAACAAAACCATCCTGAACGGGATGCTAGGATTCGCAGCTGGTGTCATGATCGCAGCGAGCTTCTGGTCACTTTTATCACCTGCAATCTCGTTAGCGGAGGAGCTCGGCCAGAAGGCCTATATCACCGCGGCCATCGGCTTTTTATGCGGCGGCGGCTTTTTATATCTGGTGGATAAGCTCCTCCCCCACTTGCACCTCGGTCTGGAAACCTCTCAGGCAGAGGGTGTTAAGACCAACTGGCAAAGAAGTGTGCTCCTGGTCCTCGCCATCACCCTCCACAACATCCCAGAGGGACTCGCCGTGGGCGTCGCCTTCGGCGCTGTGGCAGCAGGCATCGGAACTACGGCGACACTCGCCGGCGCTATCGCACTGGCCATCGGTATCGGTCTTCAAAACTTCCCCGAGGGCGCAGCCGTTTCCATCCCGCTTAGACGCGAAGGCTTCAGTCGAACCAAAGCGTTTCTTTATGGGCAATCCTCAGGCCTCGTGGAACCCATCGCGGGTATCCTCGGCGCTTTAGCTGTCGTAAAGATTCAGCCACTTCTCCCTTATGCATTAGCCTTTGCAGCTGGCGCCATGATTTATGTCGTTATCGAAGAGCTGATTCCAGAGGCGCAACGCGAGGAAGGTGGATCGAAAACCGATATCGCCACCATCGGTAGCATGCTGGGCTTCACGGTCATGATGATCCTGGACGTGGCGTTAGGATAAGACATAAATCCCGTGTAATCTAAAATCACATTTTAAATTACACGGGATTTTATATGTGTGTCTTTTTATTCGGTTATATCCGAAAAAAAGTTTTTCAAATTGATTTTTTAGGGTATAATTGAAATAGAGGTGATGATATGAAAAATCGAGACTTATACTTAAATCAGCTAAAGAATTATAAAGATAAACCCCTTATTAAAGTAATCACCGGCATTAGAAGGTGCGGAAAATCCAGTTTACTCATGCTGTTCGAAAATCACTTAATCGATTCTGGCATTTCAAAAGACCATATTATACGGATGAACTTCGAATCATTTGAATATGATCAAATCACTAGCTATCGTGAAATGCATTCCCATATTCAATCGCGTATGAAGGACTTAAAAGGTCGATTTTATTTGCTTTTAGATGAAGTCCAGATGATACCTTCTTGGGAAAAAGTCATTAATGCCATGCTAGTAGACGCCGATGTGGATATCACTATAACCGGTTCAAATGCTTATCTTCTCTCCGCTGAATTGTCCACGCTTTTATCTGGGCGTTATGTGGAAATCAAAATGCAGCCATTATCGTTTAAAGAGTATTTGGATTTCTATGATCAAGGCACTTTGCACTCTAAACAGGAACTGTTTAATCAATATATTCGGTTTGGTGGACTACCCACCATCGCACAACTAATCGATCGCCCAGAGACGATTGGACCCTTTTTGGAAGGTGTCTATAATACTGTACTAATCAAAGATGTAATCGATCGTAATGAAATTAGGGATGGCGCATTACTGGAGGTAATCTTAAAATTCATCGCTTCGAATGTAGGCAATATCGTCAGTACAAAAAAAATCAGCGACTACTTAACCAGTAGCGGCCGAAAAACGACGAGTGAAACCATCGATAATTATTTGAAAATGTTAGAAAACGCCTTTATAATTCATAAAGTGAATCGATATGATTTAAAAGGGAAACTATTCTTAAAAACATTAGAAAAATACTATATGGTCGACATAGGCATACGAAATCAACTCATCGGTCTTAGAAATACTGATTATGGACATATCCTTGAGAACATCGTATATCTAGAGCTAATAAGGCGAGGATATGAGGTTCGTATCGGAAAAGTTGGTCCCCTGGAGGTCGACTTCGTCGCAACTAATACTGATGAAGTCCTCTATGTTCAAGTTTCAGCAACCATCATAGACGAGAGTACTCTCGAAAGAGAACTTAAGCCACTTAAAAGCATCTCTGATAACTATCCGAAAATTATTTTAACCATGGACCAGACTGTTTTTGGTGATTTTGACGGTATTAAAGTGAAAAATATTATTGATTTCCTCCTAGAGTAAACACAGTTCACTTAGACCCGCTCCACCATCTGGGCGAGCTCATCCATGTGCGCTTTCGCTTTTAGCGTAAGCGCTTTATTATGCTCTACTTTTTCTGAAACACTTCGTGCGGCACGTGCAGACTCTTTCACCGACTGGGAAATTTTAGCGATGTGATCCACCACCACTTGGTTGTTATGCACCACTTCATCAGTGGTCACCACGGTTTCTGTTATTTCCTTATTTGCCTGTGCGATGATGCCGTCGATTTCTTCGAATAAATCCCGTGTCATGTGGATGCGGGCACTGATCTGATCACCAAATCGCAGAGACTCCTCAGCTGTACTGAGCGATACCTCAGCGTTTGATTCCAGTCGGTCGATTAGGCCGTGGATTCCTTCTAAAGATTCACTGGTCCGTATGGAAAGCTCCCTGACAGAGTCCGCCACCACGGCGAAGCCCTTGCCCGCTTCACCAGCCCTAGCGCTCTCGATAGAGGCGTTTAGCGCCAGCATGTTCGTTTGGACTGCGATCTTCTGAATCACATCCACGACACCCTTAATCTCTTCAGCACTCTTCTCCAGCGCCACCATCTGATCAAATACCTTCTGGTTATTCGCCTTAATAAGGTCTGCATAGCTGTCCAGCTCCATAAACGTGTTCTTTCCTTCGTGGACCTGACCTGCCGACTGGTGCGTCTTTTCTACGATGCGATTCGACATGTCGGTGGTATAGAGGAGCTTGCTTTGCATGTCATTTGAACGGTCGCACTGCGTGGCGATGCTGTCAGCGATCTCCTCGACGCCATAGGACAGTTGCTTGATGGAATCTGACGCTAAATCTGAAGTCGTCATCAAATCATTCGTGATATGATGCACGGCTTTCGTAGTTTTTTGGATCACGTCCATGACACTTTTCATCTCATCCAGTAGCTGGGCGTTTTTTTCTTTTTCGGCGATGATGCTTTCCATTTGCTGGTTGCGAATCTTTATGGAAAATGAAATCGTATTTACCGCCACCAGCCCGAATGCGATGAGGCTGAGCATAAACACCGTATACTCCGTCATCATAAAGCTGTCGGTCATGCCATATAGCCGGATGTTTAATACCACCTTCACGATGCCATAGACGAACACCAGAATCGATGCATTTCGGATAAGCTTATAGTCATAATAAAGCACGTAGATTACCAGAAGCGGAAAGATAAGCACGTACTGGATCACCTTCGGTGAAAACGAAAGCATGATCATCCAGGATACGATAAAGCTATAAAGTGCGATTCCCTTAAACGCCTCTATAAACTTAGGGTGCCTGTAAAAAATATATGAAAATCCGATGGGCGCAAGCAGACTTAGACTCATGAGCAGAACATAGCTGAGGTCTCTCGTCCCCCGCACCAGTTCCATGACATAGCCTAGAATCGCTAAAAGAATCAATATAAAGCTCGCAATCATTACCCGTTTATTCGTCCGCCGCGTAATCTCCGTCTGTTGCATTTTCACCCATCCTTCCTATTCAGTTGTTAATAATATAGTTAAACCTACATAAACATAATCGCGATACCCGCCAGTGTCACGAACGTCCCCAGCACCTCACGGAGTTTGACCTTTTCCTTTTTCAGGAAGAATGCCACGGGGATCAGTAAAACCGGTGTGATCGATGTGAGTGTCGACGCTACACCTGGATTGATACGTTGCACCGCATATAACGAAAGTGAAATCCCTAAGAATGGGCCGAAAAACGAACCGAGGCCCAGTGACAGCATCGCGTCCTTGCGCTTAAACGCCGTCTTGAACTTCGGCCAATGCCCGCGAATCGTAAACAGTATGGCAAACCCGATAATACCAGCGATTAGCCTGATTTGCGTCGAAGAAAACGCATCGTAGCCCGCCATGCCGAATTTTCCTAAAATATACCCTGCCGCCTGACCAAACGCACCCCCGAAGGCCAGTAATATGCCTGCCAGTGGATGGGCGAACTTCACCGATTTTTTATCCTCATCCGGTACGAGAATTACCGAGGCGATCCCTGCCAGTGTCACCAGCATCCCGATAATCTGTATAAACGTCATGGCCTCGCCTAAAAAGAAGTACGCCATAATACCGCTGAGCGGAGGTACCGATGCATAAATCAGCATGGAAATCCGCGAACCGATGCGCACGAACGCCTCAAACAGTAAAAGGTCCCCTAGCACGATGCCCACGAAACCAGAAAGCATGAGCCAGAACCAGCCCTCAGCCGACGCATCCGTCGGTAGGACGTAGCCTCTGGTAAGCCATGTAAACGTGGATAAGAACACCATCCCTAAAAGAAGGCGCATAAGATTAAGGTTCATGGAGCCTATTTTTTTACCAGCATCCTCGAAGCTCGTGGCCGTCACCGCCCAGCAGAGCGCCGTGGCCAGAGCCGCTATTTCACCTGTATAGTTTGCTAATCCGTTCATCGCTGTCTCTCCCTAATTAGTCTCTTATTTAGTCTATTTATTCGTCACTCTAAATATATCAGACACATAAAAAAATGTCGAGTCGTGATTAGACTAAACACGACTCGAAAATCTATAATAACCTTTATTTAATGAACTGATACAGTAACCCATCCTCTGTACTATACCACATGAGTGTTTCGAGCCCGCGTTTTGCCACGCGTACACTGAGATGCCACTCCGGATAAAGCTTGATTAGCTGTAGCCGATCCCCCGTCACCAGCGCGATAAAAGAGATGTAATTCTCCTTCGTCATGGGATGATTTGAGGTGATTAGCCATTCGTTTTCATCACTCTCCACGTTTAGCTTTTGATGCTCAGATGCCTTCTTCATCACTTGGGCAGCAACCCTCTTTCCACAGCATGAAACCTCGGAGCTTCCCGTGCAAAGCGTGATATTATGACAGCTTGGACAGACGAAAAAGGTCGACTTTTTCAGGTTGCCACTGACGAAATCATTTGGCTTTAGCTCACCTGAAAGAAGATTCTGAAGCTCTATACCGAGGATTTCCGAAAGTGGCGAGATAAGTGAAATTTCTGGTAGCCCCATCCCGCACTCCCATTTGGAAACTGTCTTATCGCTGATGTTCAAACGCTCTGCCAGTGCCTTCTGCGTCATCCTTTTATCTAGCCTTAGCGAGCGTATGAGCTCGCCAACCTTATTTTGCATGTGTACCCTCCTTACCTATAACCATCGCCAGAAGCGCCGCCACATCCTCTGAAAATTCCTTCTGTGACTGCGTTTCTCCCTGTTCAATTTCTTCTAGTGTTTCCAATGTAAACGCTTTTGACCCATAAGCCTTCCACGCTTCATTTAATGCCATCTCAGGACTCAGGTTCGTCTTACACGCAAACTCGAATCGATTTTTAGCGCCTCTCAGATCCACTGTTCCCCGAGTCCAGGTCATGCCATTTTCACTACATGTTATTCTATATACCCCGCCCACACTGGCTTTACTTTTATATTCATCTCTCAGCTTCTTTTTATTAGGTTCCAACGTTTGTACCTCCACATCGTGACACATTTATCCCTTATATTATACAGCCATCCTCATCGGTTTCACAATCGACGCTCCGTAGAGTAAAAAAAGAGCCGTGAATTTGCTTCACGGCTTATAACTCCAACCTAAGTTTAAATTAAACTCATGTAATTCATCGCACCATAGAATACTCTCAAAATAATTACGGTATGAGTTTTAACATCAATCTTGTAAATCAACAAATAATTCTTGATCGGTACCCGTCTATATTTCAATTTTTCCAGCCTAGAATCATAACAATACTCATAAATTTTCGGTGTTGACTTTAGAATCGAAAAACAGTGTTCTACTTCATCTAAAAAAATAACTCATACATTATTTTTGTCTCTTAGTTTTTTTAGGACATCGTTAGCATTTAAAACTTTCCCATACTCAATTTGCTCTTCAGCAGCTACTAATTTTTCATAAACTTCACTCATGTACATTCTTTCATTATAAGTCTCCATGCTCATAATGACCATATCGCCATAACCATTCTTAGTTATGTATATGGGTTCATTCACCGAGTGGCATAGCTGAGAAATTTCACTTGTATTTTTAAGGTCTCTAATAGGGATTATTCGTGGCATAATTAACTCACCTCCGTGGTATAATTATACCACGATAATTAGACTTTTGCTATTCATGTCTATAAATTTTGGTTTTTCATGTGCAAAACGGTTACGAACCCGTAGACTGGTAACGCTTTACGCCGTAATTCCAGAACAGCAGTGCCGGTAGGAGGAACAGTATGCCCAAATACGGGATAAACGCAGTGAAATGGCCTGCCAGAGTCTGTTTATCGAGCAGGTAATTCAGCGGAATGGTATTTATAACGCCGAAAGGAACGATAAAGGTGAAAAACCGCTGGATGCTCTTTGCATAGATGGTGAGGGGGTACTGGGATAACTCACGACCGCCATCGGTGAAGATGTTAGCGATTTCGTGGCCTTCGATGGTCCAAAACGCCAGTGCGGCGAAGAAAATAAACAGCCCTTAAAAAATAAAGAATCCCACGAAAACCACGCCGATGTTTCGAACGTGTTCGATCCGAGACTTCCAAGGTGCTAATCCCATAATCTCACACCGCCCCGAACTGGGTACTAATATGCCGCTCATGATTTTGATGGTGGTGGATTTACCTGCCCCATTCGGACCGATATACCCGACGATCTCCCCCGCCTTTACCTGAAACGACACATCGTTTAACGCATGGACCACTTCGATCTCTCGCCTCAGTAGCGAGGAAAACGGTCCTTTTTTGCGTTTGGCAACTCGAGTCAATATATACGCTCAGAATCAGTCATCTTATAATAAGCATTGGTCGTATTCCCAACACGCTTGAGGATTCCCTTTTCCACCATCTGCTTTAATATCTCGCGCGTACGTCTCTCACCTAAATTAATGACCGTTTGTGCATCCTTTGTCGTTAGCTTGTTTTGAGTCGTTTTCAGATACTTGATGATCCGCTCTTCGCTCTCAGTAAGCTCTAAAGTCGTTTCTTTGACGACCTCGTTAAAAACACTTTCTCTAAAGAGACAGACATCCACATAGTCGCCTTTCTCGATAATCTCCGGCATTTTAAGGCCAAAATCCTTACAACTCGTTCTTATCCTGCGAATGCCACTGCCCCATTGCTCGATATAGTTAAGTTCCTTGAAAACGCGTGCTATCACTTTATTACGAATTTCAGACCTTCCATTTATGATGTCTTCGCTAGTAATGGTGCTTGGAAAACCGCCAGGTGAGACGATATTAATGAGGTCATCATATACGCCTACCTTAATATCTCTACCCTCGTTTGAATAGTCTCGATGAACAACTGCGTTTACTAAGCTCTCTCTGATCGCCTCTAGTGGAATCTCATAATAGTCTACTCTTTGCAAGCCCTTGATATCGCTTCTTAAATGAATGTGATTTTTAATAAACATCTCTGCATGGTCAATTTGAGTAAAAATGTCTCCAGAATACTCTTTTCTGTCTAAGAAGGTCGACATGGTGGTACCTTTAAATCGACTACACATTATCTTTACATGTTCATATACACCTAACAAAATTAACAATCCGTTCGTTGGAAAGAGTGACCCATTTTCTTCGACGACTAGCTTTAAGTTCTTCATCGCAGACAAGTCAAATGCTTTGCCTATCCCAGCAAATCGCTTGCTAATCTCACTCAGATCCAAACTATTCAGCTCTACTGAACGATTGATTTCCTGATCATAGCTCACATTAATCTTTTGTCGCTCAAGTTCTAGAATGCTTTCAAAGCTCGCTTTTCGGTTCGTAGCACCAACTCTGATATAAACCCCTTCATTTTTGCCTTTATTCTTTAAATAATAAGGTAATAGATTCCCTCTGAACACTTCAATTATCACTAACAATTGATTATCTACGATCATCGTATAAATATCAGGTAATATCGTAGGGTAACATAGTTCATAAATAATCGAAGTAATTTGATCCATCATCTCAAAGATGTTCTCATCCTTATTAATCCCGATAATCTCTCCATTATCGTTTATACCGATTACTATTTTACCGCCACCAGTGTTCGAAAAAGCGATGACCGCTTTTGCCAGCACCAAGCTATTCGGCAACTCTACTTTGAATTCAATTTGCTTATTTTCACCATTCTTAATTGCATCAATTAGATTCATATCCTCATCCTCTGCATTCCCACTGGATCATTAATACACCTCAGCGTTCTTTGGGACACTTCGCCAATCTTCGGTGAACTTCGGTGTTCATCGGCATACTTCGGCATTAATATGACTTCATCCTATCATGAACCTAAAAGGCTGTCAACGAACATATCTATTTATGCAAGTTCACACTCCTACTGGACATATTGAGAAAGATTGCCAGCTCGGGTGGCTTGAAACCTGATGCGATCATATTTTTAATGAACAGCTTTTTAATCGCCATTAGTTCATATGTCCGGTTTCCTTTGATAACCTCATTATACTGATCTGGTGAACTACATAGTTTTTCTAATGCGACCTGCATGACTTCCTTTCGGGACTGCTTTATTTCATCCTCAGTATAACATCGCTTAATGCCGTTAATCTTTTCTGAAAGTAGCATTTTATATAGATGCTCCGCTTTATCCAAATCCTTATCCATGACTTCAAGTAGTTTTCTTCGATTGATTATCGTAGTTCTTGATGATACCACTTCCAGGTGCGCACACCAGCGATATTCTTCAGGGTGCTTGACCATCTTGGCCTTAACTGGATTATAAGCATTATACATAACAGTGGTCATGAACTGCTTTGTGTCCTTTATACTGATACACGTATACCTTGATCCAAAGATGGTACCTGAACGGTGATATTTCTTATTGAAGTATTTACTGTAGCTGAGATTAATCCGCTGCATGACTTTTCCAATGCTAGCATCCTTCATTTGAAGTAGCAGATGATAGTGATTATCCATGATGACATAATAGAGAACTTCAAATGGATCCGCGATCATGGTTTCTTTGATAATCTCTAGAAACATGGCTTTATCTAGGTGATCTTCAAAAATATATGCGCGATTAATCCCGCGCTGAATAACATGGTATATACCGCCCTTATAGAAATTTCTAATTGCTCTTGCCATTTAATCACCATCCATTGTAATGCCACTTACCATCAGCCTTCTGTACAATCCACCGGCGATACTCAAATTCTAAAAGCCAACTTTCAAGGGTGGGGGTACTTAATCCCGTGTACGTCATTAAAGCCTCGATGGTGCTCGGCTGCATTTTAATGAAATTCACGATTTCATTATCGGATTCATCAAACCCCTCAAGTGCTATATGTAACTGATTTGCACCCATTTCAATAAGTCGATTATTCCCAGAACATTTATTCGAATCATCAGGCCCTTTGATAGTCGATACTCTTTTATTCAAGTTAAACGCTTCACGACCGGTATAGAATGCACCGCTTGACTCACCTGCTTCGACGACGATAACTTCATCAGATAAGCTGGCCATCAGTGTATTTCTTTCTAAGAATCTATACTTTTGTGCAGAGATGCCGACTTCATAAGTTGAATAGACACATCCTGTCTTGATGATCCTATTCAGTAGCTGCTGATGAGGTTTTGGATAACACTGATCTAGTCCATGTGCCAGATACGCTTGTGTTATTCCCCCTTTTGAAAGTGCTGTTTTATGGGCAATCGCATCAATCCCATATGCTAGCCCGCTATTAATCGCTACATTTTGATCAATCAGCTTTCTTACGATTTCCATCGTATAGTAATACCCATTTGCTGTACATTTTCGTGTCCCAACGACCGCAGCTGTATTACCTAAAAATGGCTTTCCAATATAGTATAGAACGATGGACATGCCTGCAGAATACCTTTCATCATCTGGTGTAATCATCTTTATACCGTGAATCGCATTAGTCTGAATAACCGACTTAGCGTAATCGAGTGCTATGGGATCTGATTTCTCTGCATAATGTTTATAAATTACCGATGGTTGCTCCTTTTGCGTGATATACATACGTTTCTGATGCTCTTCGATTGTCTTGGTTTTACTCAGCCATATCCAGTATGCTTGCTGGTCCATATTACTCCTAGAAGTCCAACTTTGTATTATAAGATTTCTCTAAATCCCGTCCCAAAAGTGCTGAGGTCAAATCCCTTACTCTTACAGTTTCAGACGCATCAAGATCCGCGAAGGTCCGAGCGAGATTGAGGATTTTATTATACGACCGGGCACTAAACCTTACCTTTTCGTAGGCATTATTTAAAAAGGAATGACACTCCGAATCGAGCGCACAAAACTGCTCCGCAAGTTTTGTGTCCATCTGGCTATTCGTCCTGATGCGTTTATGCGCTTTAAAACGTTCCTCTTGAATCCGCCTCGCGAGCGTTACTCTACTTTTCATTTCTGAAGATGACATACGCTCACTATCTGCCAGTTTACCTAAGAAATCGACCTTAGAAAGGTACTTTTGAATGTCCATACGGTCATAGATTGGACCTGATATCTTCTGCCTATAAACCTTTAAATCATGCAGAGAACAAGTGCATTTGTCATCGCCATGATAACCACACTTACAAGGATTCATGGCGGCGATCAACATAAAATTAGATGGAAACGTATTGGTTTGTCGCACCCTCGCCACGGTTACGATTCGATCCTCAAGTGGCTGCCTTAACGACTCTATGGTTTGCTTTGAAAACTCTGTAAGCTCGTCTAAGAATAGTACGCCATTATGTGCAAGTGATATTTCACCAGGTAGTGCATTGATACCACCACCGATAAGCGCATTAGAGGATGAATTATAATGCGGTGCTCTAAATGGTCGCTCACGCGTGCCCTTCTCAAGCACACGCTTTCCAGAAATGCTTTGTATCGCCATCACTTCCATGGCTTCCTCTTCCGTCAAATCAGGAAGTATCGTTGGGATACGTTTAGCGATCATGGACTTTCCGCAACCGGGCGGACCTATCAACAGCATGTTATGGGCGCCTGCAGCCGCTGCTACGACATATCTAAGCAAATGCTGGTGCCCCTTAACATCCAAGAAGTCCAGCTTTGATTCAAAACGATTTATCACAGCTTCATGTCTAATAGGTTTTATGTAGTTTAATCTTCCTTCAAGCCACATGAGCACTTCTTTAAGCGTGTGAAAGGCGTACAGCTCGATTCCCTCTATCATCTCAGCTTCAGGCAAATTATCATAAGGTATTATAACGCCTTTATATCCTATGCGCTTCGCTTCTATAATCATAGGGATAATCCCCTTAAATGAAACAAGTCCGCCCGTAAGGCCGACTTCACCTAAGAATACCAGTCCCTCCAGGTTTACATCTTTTGGTTTCAGTTGATCTGATTCCAGCAGAAGCCCGATGATCATAGGCAAATCGAAGTAAGTACCACTTTTCTTCACATCACTGGGTGAAAGATTGACGATTATTTTCTTTTTAGGAAAAACCGCGTCCACTTGATCAAAGGCAGCTTCAACTCTATCCTTCGCTTCCTTGACCGCTTGATCTCCTAACCCGACGATGTTCATGGTGGTTGGCCCAGCAATTATTTTTACTTGAACTTCTATCGAATAGCTTTCAAGACCAAGCAATCCGATGGTTTTAATTACTGTGGCCATGAATTCCCTCTTGTTTCCATTTTTAATTATTATATCCATATATTTCCATTTTGTCAACTAGCTCATTTCTCCGAAACCTCAGAAAAAACGCTCAGTTCTAAATCGCTTGTTGACTATTCCTATAAACATCATTTAGGGCACACTTGATCCCATAAAGAAAGCGCATCCTCTTTCGAGAATGCGCTTATTCATTGGTTTCTTCAGTTTCTACCTATTGAGTACCAGGTACCTTCTAAGTAGATTCTTCAGTTTCAATCCCACAAGTGTTCATTTTACTTCATCTCAACATCAACTTTTCAGTTTATGCCGATTAGGTACCTGACACCCATTGGTTTTTCTATCATTACTCACACGTATTTAATCACGCTATTTTAAAACGGTTTATTTCTAGTGACCCAGTGTCCATGTGACCCTCAAAAAACTAAAACACCTACCCTCAAATTGAAGGTAGGTGTCATACTTGATAAGTTTCCTGTTGATCTTGTAAGGTTTCCCAGTCTACTAATATCTCAATCGGTGCAAGGTACATCGGCATGATGACCGTAATCGAATAATCGCTACTTAGTAAGTAAAGCGATACGATCCAGTTATCATTAGCACCTGTTACATAATCAGAGTACTCTGGTATGTCCTTTATGATATCCAGATGGTAATCCTTTAGGTTCTCTATTTCATCTTCCGATTCTAAGATGACTAGAAATCCCCCTAGATCAGATAATGGATCTCTTTCTTCTCCATAAGCTTCATCCAGTATTTTTAAAGTGTTTTTAGCGATGTCTTTAATGGACGCATCAAGCTCTAGTCCATCCACATCTCTTTCATGGTACAGCTTTATCATGTTAACCTCCTTCTATGAACCTTTCTTTGATCCGATGAATTGATCATCGACTGATCATTCTACGGATATAATATAGGTTTGAAGGAAGTGTTGATACAGATGATATGGCGGTAGGTATGTATATGCATTTAGGGAATAGTTGACTGTTAAAGAAAGCGCATCCTCTTTCGAGAATGCGCTTATTCTTTGGTTTCTTCAGTTTCTTCCTATCCGATACCAGGTACCATACAAGAAGATTCTTCGATTTCAATTCTACAAGTGTTCATTTTACTTCATCTCAAAATCAACTTTTCAGTTTCTTCCGATTAGGTACCTGACACCCATAGGTTCGCTTATTCTTTGGTTTACAGGTGTCATCTCAACATCAATATTTCAGTTTATACCAATTAGGTACCTGACACCCATAGATTGAATTATTGACCTGCAACAGTAGGTTGTCCACCAGCTTGAGTTGCAGTAGCTGCAGGAATACCCATAGTTACAGTTTTTGTTACTGTACCTAAAGTAATTGTAAATGTTGTAGTAGTAGCATTTTGAGTTGCAGTAGCGTTACCAGTTGCAGTAATAGTAACTGTTCCACCATTGTCATCAGTCACAGTGTAAGTTACACCGTTAGCTAATAAAGTATTGTTTACACCCGCAGTTACAACATCCATATCGATGTCTGCTACATCAATGATAGCTGCGATAAAGTTCGTTGTTACTGTGAAAGTATTATCAGCTACTGCATTAACAACAGTAATTGTAGCTCCAGTCAAATCAGAAGTTTTTGAGAATGCAGCAAGTGCATTGTCATTAGCATCTAAAATACCAGCTGTTCCATTGTAAGCTACGTCTGTTGCAGAAGTAAAGCTTGAACCAGTTAATTCAATTACTTTTGAATCACTAGTCATTACAGCCTTAGTTAATGATCCACCAACTACGCTGAAACCATTTGTACCAGCAAGAGAAACAGTACCAGTATTTAAAGCTTCATCAAAGTAAACTTGAATCTTAGTAGGCGACAAGTAAACAACTTTTGCAACTTCTGGAGCCATATAATCAGCTACGTTAGCAGCGATATTTACTGGCTTACCAAATGCGTTTTTAGCATTAGCAGTAGAACCTTGAGTAGCAGGTGCACTTACAGTTCTTACTTGAACGCCAGTAGCAGCCTTATCAAACTCTTTGTTTGTAGGAATGATTAATGTTACAACTGTCTTACCTGATGCATTATCGATTGAGAATGTTGCAGGTGCAACCCACTCAGTTCCATTGTAAACCTCAAAGTCTGCAGTAGTAAGACCAGTTACTAAGTCATTTAAATAAACTTTAGCTGTAGTTGTTGACTCTGAGAATACAACATCTGGTAATGAAGCTGATGTTGCAAGTAAACCAACGTTTGAACCAGCAGATGTTGTAAGTGTCGCACCTAAACCAGCAATCAAGTTACCAGCAGCATCTTTAACAGTTCCGATAATCAAGTTACCAGCAACGTTGTTTTCAAATACGAGGTATACTGATTTACCATCAGCAGAAACTTGAGCTGAAGTTGGGTTAGCATAGTTATCACTTACGTTTTGGTATTTAGTTAAGTCAACTAATGAAGCGTTATCCATAGCTTCGCTGAAGTAGATTCTAACTTTCTTAGCATCTGCTTGAGTAAAGAAGTTTGATCCTGCAGTAGTATTGTTTTCTGCTGTAATGAAAGGTTTAATTGCATCAGCAACTGTTAAGTTAAATGTAGTTGCAACGAAAGCGTTTTGAGCAATTGAAGTGTCTTTGATACCAGCAGTAATACCAACAACATAGTCACCACTTAATGGAGCAGAAGCAACCATTTGATATTTGTTACCAGATACTAATGTAGGTGCACCGAATGCAACATTAGAAGTACCTTTTTTGAGAGTAAAGTTTGAAGCAGAAGTTGCACCAGTAACTGATTCGCTGAATGTAATGTAGATTGTATCATTACTTCCAGCTTTCATTTCTACTGTAGCAGTAGGAGCAGTAACATCAGCAACAGTATTTACAGTAACGTTAGCTAAATCAGCTACATTACCATAGTTGTCTTTGATTTTAGCTGATGCAGCAGTACCAGTTGCATAAGACATATAAACTGTAGCTTGTCCTGGTGGCAATGGATTAGCAAATGTGATAACGAAAGTCTTGTTATCGCCAGATGGGTTAGTAATTGCTGTACCAGTAACTTGATTTGTTGCGTTGTTGTAAGTGTGAGTTACTCTGATAGATGCGTTATTTACAACTTGAGTAACTGTCTTGTTGAATACGATTGTAACTGAAGTTTCGTTAGATTCTTTTACTGTATAAGTTGGAGCTGTAGTATCAGCAGCAAATGCAAAAGTAGCAGTTGAAGGAACAACAGTATAACCTACATAGTCAACAACGTTTGTACCTGCAGAAATCTTAACTGTATAGTTAGTACCATTAATTAAGTTTGTGTAAGTAGAGAACGTCATTTTGTGTCCAGAAACATCATATGTTGCACCAGCTAAATTAATAGCAACAGTGCCATCATTTAATACGATGTTTGTAGGAGCGATTGGGCTTGTTACAGGCTCTGAGAATGTTAACTCAATAACATTTGAACCAGTTGCAACAGCAGATAATAATGTTGGAACTGTAGTATCAGTTAAAGCAACTGCTGCCATTGTTGCATTAGCAGCAAGACCAACTTCTTTCTTTACAACAACTTTATTGTTTGTTGTATAGTTTACAAATTGTGATCCAGTATTAAGTGTTAAAACTACTGATTTTCCATCAGCTTGTAAATCTGCTTTAGCACCTGCAGCTGCAGTTGTAAATACATCTGTAGATAAAGCTGCACTTAAATTCACATCGTAGTTAGCAACAGCTTCTGCTTTTGCTTTATCTACTGTTGTGTTGAAAGTTACCAACACTTGCTTAGCATTGATTGCAGTCACTGACTCAACAGCTAAAGCAACTGGTGCTGGTGGAAGTTCAAGTTTGCCAAGTTCTTGGCCAAGTGTTAACTCTGAATCTTTAACTTTTGTGTTAACAGCAGTCCACATAGCTTCGAAAGCTTCGCCTCTTGTAAGAGCAGCGCCAGTAGCAACTTCGATACCAAGGTCAGCTGCTTCAGCAACTACTGTTGCCCAAGAGAACTCATAGCCTAAAGCTCTAGTAAGAACTTGAGCTAATTGTTGGCCAGATACGCCTGCTTGTGGTCTGAAAGAACCATCAGTAAAACCTACCATTAAGCCTTCGATTTGAGCATACGCTACATAAGGTCTAGCCCATGCAGAGATTTTTGCTGAATCTGTGTAGCTAGGCGGTAAAGTTAATACCTCAGCTTCTTCTTTAGATCCGTTAAGTTCAAGGATCAATTTTGCTAATTGCTCTCTCGTGAGCAAACCAGCTTCGTTAAGTTCTCCGTTACCAACGCCAGCGATGAACTCATGCTCATACAGGTGTTGACCTGCAGTCATGTCAGCAGCGAAAGTAGGGATCATACCCAGTACAAGCACTAACGCAAGTACTAAAGATAAGACTCTTTTCATTGTGAATTCCTCCCTTAAATTTTAGGTTTTGTCTTGCTTCTTGTTACAGAAGAGAGTTTTGATCAATAACCCCCTTCTGAGGCTAAAAGCTTTGCCTCAGAATCGCATAATCCGCGTGGGATATCGCAAAATCCTATTACTGATTATATCATCTGTTCAGAAGCACGGTCAATTAAAGTTTTTTATTGTAATAGAACTGTAAAGTACAGAACTACCACTGCACCTACAGTATAACCCATAACGGGTCGTTTGTCTGTTACCGTACCATTACAACAGATTACGCTTTAATGACAGGACATATATACCACTAAATTTCGGTTTCAAATCAAAAATAAGGCTGACGCCCTAGAAAAACAGAGTGATAGCCTTATTATACTTCATGAAATATAACGATTATTTACTTAAAGTACTTTATCGCCGCTTCTAGCTGTGGATCATAAGTTTTTGCTGCTGAAGAAGTGATCTCTTTATTAATAGCGATGAGTGTCGCCGTATTAAGGTAGCCTGTCTTAGTGATTCCCTGGTGTTCCTGGAACTGCGAAATGGCCAGTTTGGTTGCTGTGCTCATAACGCCATCGCTATCTAAGCTATAACCTAAAAGCTTGAGGCGCTGCTGTGCAGCGTAGACGTTAAGGGTAGTATTTCCTTTATTTATGTCCAGTGGTGCTAAGGTGCTGAGCACTTCGTCTGTGATACGGGCAGGTGCCTTTACTTCGATGTCTGGCTTGATGCCGACGCCATTGACAACATAATCTTTCGCGAGTTTATATTCAGCGATGGTGAGCTTTACAGCACCGCCGTTGGTGAGTGGCATTAGTGTCTGAACAGTACCTTTACCATAGGTGAGCTCGCCGATGACTTTTCCGTTACCGGTCTGCTGAACGCTTCCTGCGAAGATTTCTGATGCACTGGCTGAGCCGCCATTAACGAGCACCACGAGGTCCACTGGTGATTTCGCTGTAGCGGCACGGTAGGTGCGGTCGCTGGTGCCCTTATAATCGATCTTCACGATTTCCTGTCCAGTAGGGATAAAGTAGTCGCTGACGTGGATGGCGGTATCGAGTAAGCCACCTGGATTATTACGCACGTCCACGATGAGCTTTTTAATGTTTTTATTTACGAAGTAAGCCATGGCGGCATCGAACTCTGCATTCGTCTTACTGCTGAACTCGGTGAGCTCGATATAGCCGATGTTACCTTCTAGGATTTCATAATTCACGGATTTGATGATGATGGTGTCGCGCACGATGGTGAAATAGAGGATATCTGTCATGCCTGCGCGCTTGATGCCCAGCTTAACTGCGGTGCCTTTCGGTCCACGGATCATACTGACGGCTTTTTCTGTGGTGAATCCTGCCGCATCTACGCCATCGATTTCCACGATCATATCGCCTGGGAGAAGTCCAGCTTTTTCTGCTGGTGTGCCTTTGATCGGTGAGACCACTTCCACATAGCCGTTTTTACCTTCTGTGATGGAAGCGCCGATGCCGCTGAACTCGCCTTCGATACTGGTGTTAAAGTTATTATATTCTTCTGGATTAAAATAAGTGCTATACGGATCCAATGACTGGAAGATGCCTTTATAAGCGCCTTCGATTAAGGTTTGTTTGTTTACGTCTTTATAATAGCTACCTTCTACGGTGTCCATCATGAAATCGATGAAATCCTGATAGTTTGCATCCGGGGTGGTAGCGGCGCTAGTGACCGTAAAGCTGATGTTTTGGTCTGCGACGACTAAAGTACCGTTCCCTCTAAAGGTGTCATAAGCGGGTGTGGTCTGCGAGAAGACTGGGAATAAAGCAGTGCCTATTAACAAGAGTGCGAGAAATATCGCCAGTACGCTTTTGATGATCTTATTACGTCTCGCCTTTCTTAATTTTTTCTCCTGTAATGCGGTTTTTGGATCCTTCTTAATGTTCGTAGATGCCATATCGAGCCTCCTTTTCACTGAACTTTATTATAACGCTAATAAAATAAGAAGGCAAATGACAAATATATGGCATTTTTCCTTCTTAATTATGAATAACAACTAGGTTTCGTTTTATTTCACGATTTCGATTCCAGCCGCGGTGCTGACGAGGGTGACGGGTGCTTCTCCTTTTAGATTTAGCGTTAGGGTGACGGTTCCACCGAGACCTTCTTTGATGGTGCGGCGCATTTCGCCCTGTTCTGGGGCTTTAAGGGTACCGGCGGCGGCGATGACGGCCTCGCAGAGGACGGAATCGCCGTGGCGCGTGAGCGCGATCGCCAGCCGCTGGTCATGGACGTCGTAACGGGTGATTTTCGCGCGGTTGTACGTGGCTTTGGAGAATGCAAAATTATTTCGCACAATCATAAAATGTAATTTTGCATTCTCTTCAGGTATTCCTTTCCTTTTCACTTAATTTTTTTTAAATCTAATTATTAGAGATATTAAATGACAAGTACGTGATGGAAGAATGAAACTGAAACGGAACGCTACTTGAGGTTTAACTACAAGTAACGTTCCGTTTCTTTAATAGGTTATATTTTGATTAGGTTTAGAGATTTTTGATGATTTCGAGGTCTAAGCCCGTAGCGTCTTTAATCGTTTTAGTATCTATTCCAAGATTTTTTAGATTCTTAGCAATTTCCTTTTGAGTGTTTTCTTTTCCTTCTGCTATGCCTTTATTGGTAGCATCATCTAATCTTTGAATCTGGTCCATGATGCCCATTTGTAGATTCAAGGCCTCAAAATATAAATCTGGATCGTCTTTTATCGTTTCGTATTTCTCAATCGCTTTCAGCAAATACTCTGGTAAATCATCTCTAACCTTAAACGCCATAAAATCTTCCTCTTTTCTTAAGCTAAGGAACTCAGCCCAATCAATCAAAACTTCGTTTTCTATAGTTCTATTATATGCATTAAGCTTTGAAAGTTCAAGGAAATGGATTTCTATTTGGTCGGTTAACAGTTCATGTTCTTTTGTCTCTAATAATTGAAATTTCGTGTGCATTCGGGGCATTTTAAATAATTCGAAATACACGATATTTATGATGACGCATTTTTTGAGTTTATCATATGTTTCGCTTTTCTTTAGTTGACCGCTATACATTTTAGACCAGTAGTATAGAACCCTTTCTTTATATGCTACCTGATTAATCACTTGTATCTCAACATCTATTTCTGTTTTATCTTTAAGCTTTATTCTCAGGTCAAGCCGACTTGATTTTTGCTCGATATTCTCAGGTATGAGTTCGGTATTCAATAACTCAAGTACATCAAACGACTCCAGTGGGAGCTCCATGATACAACTTAATAGTGACATTAACGGCCCTTTTTCTTTTTCATTACCAAAAATGGACTTAAAGACGACATCGATATGTGGTGCGATAAAAACATCCTTACTCATTATACGACCTCCTAATGTTAGTAAGAGTAGTATATCGCAACTCGATAGCAATTTCCATATATTTCCATTCTCTTTTCTGCACTACTCCTTCCAAATTGCCTAAAAAAGAAAAAAGCATCTCTGCTTTTTTAAATCATTTCACAATCTCAATCCCCCCAGCGGTGCTGGTGAGGGTGATGGGTGCTTCATCTTTGAAATTTAGGGTGAGGGTGACTGTTCCACCGAGGCCTTCTTTGATGGTGCGACGCATTTCGCCCTGGTCAGGGGCTTTTAGGGTGCTGGCGGCGGCGATGACGGCCTCGCAGAGGACGGAATCGCCGTGGCGCGTGAGCGCGATCGCCAGCCGCTGGTCGTGGACGTCGTAACGGCTGATTTTCGCGCGGTTGTACGTGGCTTTGGAGAATGCAAAATTATTTCGCACAATCATAAAATGTAATTTTGCATTCTCTTCAGGTATTCCTTTCCTTTTCACTTAACTTTTTTTAAATCTAATTATTAGAGATATCAAATGACAAATACGTGATGGAAGAATGAAACTGAAACGGAACGCTTCTTGTGGTTTAGAGATTTTTGATGGTTTCGAGGTCTAAGCCAGTGACCTTTTGAATCAATTGATCATCCAATCCTTGCTCTTTCATATTCTTCGCAACTTTATGAACCCCTTCTTTAATCCCCATTTCCAGACCTTGTTCCAGACCTTGTTCCAGACCTTGTTTCAGACCAAAATTGGTAGCATCATCTAATCTTTGAATTTGATCCATGATGCCCATTTGTAGGTTTAAAGCTTCATAATAAAGCTCAGGATCATCTTTTATCGTTTCATATTTTTCAATCGCCTTTAGCAAATGCTCAGGTAAATCTGTTCTATCTTTAAATTGCATAAAATCTTCCTCTTTTCTTAAGCTGAGGAACTCAGCCCAATCAATCAAAACTTCGTTTTCTATAGTTCTATTATATGCGTTAAGCTTTGAAAGTTCAAGGAAATGGATTTCTATTTGGTCGGTTAACAGTTCATGTTCTTTTGTCTCTAATAATTGAAATTTGGTGTGCATTCGGGGCATTTTAAATAATTCGAAATACACGATATTTATGATGACGCATTTTTTAAGTTTATCATAGGTTTCACTTTTCTTTAGTTGACCGCTATACATTTTAGACCAGTAATATAGAACCCTTTCTTTATATGCTACCTGACTGATTACTTGTATCTCTACATCTATTTCTGTCTTATCTTTAAGCTTTATTCTCAGGTCAAGGCGACTTGATTTTTGCTCGATATTCTCAGGTATGAGTTCGGTATTCAATAACTCAAGCTCATCAAACGATTCCAATGGGAGCTCCATGATACTACTTAATAGCGACATTAACGGTCCTTTTTCTTTTTCATTACCAAAAATGGACTTAAAGACGACATCGATATGTGGTGCGATAAAAATATCCTTACTCATTATACGACCTCCAAATGTTAGTAAGAGTAGTATATCGCATCTCGATAAAATTTTCCATATATTTCCATTTTGTATTTTCGCACAACTTCTGTCCTAAAGGACTGTTAATAACGAACATTGAATAAAACCACTTCAGTATCCAATCCCCCACATCACCATCATCCCCACCGCGGTTGCCATAAGGCCACTTACGAAATTCACGACGTCGCCGTTTATGAATTTGATGCCTGAGGCTAGGACCTCTGATTTTCTTTCTGTGATCTCATGCTCCTGATCGAAGTACTTTGCTTGCCACTTCTCTCCGATGACACTGTCGATGAGGGAACCTAGCGTTCCGAAGAAAGTGATTATAAGAACTTCGATGAGGGTTGCTGCTGTAAAGTCTTTCGATAGGGCGGTGGTAATCAGGTAGACGATGCCGATAAAAAGCGCGCCCGCTACTGATGCCATAAGCCCCAGACGTGTCACGCCACCTGAAAGGCCTTTCGGGACAGGTGTGCGCGATATAATGTTCACTGGCTGCTGTTTACTGAGGATGCCGATTTCTGAAGCCCAGGTGTCTGAACACGCACAGCTGAAGGCGATGATAGCGCTTAGTCTAAAGACTTCGACTTCTGTAATCATAAAGGCGATGACCATAAGAAGTGAAACGCCTCCGTTTGCGATGACCTGCGTGTGGTCGCGTGTGCCACCTTTTTTAAGGCGTGCCTCGATTTTCTGGAATTCTGTCCCAGCTAAGAGCTGACTGACCTTCGATAAGGCGCTGGATGACACAAAAAAGGCGATGAGCGCCACATAAATACTGGCATCGCCGAAACCGTAAAGCAGTGTGCCCAGAACCACTGCAGCTACTGCACCACTGCGGGTGAGGGATTTTTTTATATAAGCGGGAACCGCGATTCCCATGCTGAGTATGAATCCAAGTGCATATGCCATGTGTGCCTCCGGTGATTAGCGATATTTATAAAAAGGCATAGGCGATCAAGCTGCTGCCGATGGGGACGGTGAGGTTGTCGAGCCCCAGTGGGGTGAATAGCTCAAACAATGTTGCACTGATGGCGATGATGATCATCTGGGCGCCGCTAAGACCGAGTCCATAGACTGCATTAAAGCCCATGACCACGACGGTGGCCATGATCACTGCGGTTAAGGTGCCCTCCACCGATTTCCCGTGGATAAGTGGCGTCTTACCGAATTTCGTTCCCACCACTGCGGCGAATCCGTCTGCATAGCCCATGATCAGGATACCAATGCCTCCGATTTCCGGCCTTCCCATGTCGAAGCTCCATAGCGATAGCACCACTAACGCGATGGCGTAATATACGGTGCCCAGGTCTTTAACCCCTCCTCCACGCTCGATGCTGGTGAACAACTGCTTTTTATAGGAGTAATAATTCACGATGACGAACATCACCGGTACGATGGCTGCCGTGATGGCGGTGTCGAAATAGTACATGGCGATGAACCACCAGTTGGACACGGCGATGTGGACGAATTTGCGCGTGCCCTCTCCGCTCATCCACTTTTTCTTTTCGAATAAGGTGGAAATCCCGATACACACGAGGACGAAGACGTTTGAGACGATGATACCGATAAGTGTTTGCATGATTACTCCTGTTTTCTAGTTATCTATTGATTTCGAGCCATTTAAGCACGCTCTCATTAAACAAATCTGAGTGGGTTTCGTGAGGTACGTGTCCTGCACCGCTGATGATCTCCGTCTTCAGCTGAGGCAGAAATGGCGTGATCGCAGTAAGCTCGCTGAGCGGTACCCATTCATCATCTGCACCCCAAACCGCCAGCACTGGCCCAGGATATTTCGTGAGCTCTGTGAGTGGGGTTCCCTTTGAGGTTTTAACGAAATTGATGGCGCCTCTAGCTGTGCCCGGCTGCTGTAAAGGAATTAAGTAGCGCTGAACCTCTAAATCCGTGGGTTTTCTGCCATAGGCGGACTTTAAAAGCGATTCGATGCGGTTTTCAGTGATGAAAACATGCTCCATGGCCACCATAACCCATCTGGCAAGTGGTGGATAACTTAAGATGGGCACTTCCGGACGACCTGCGTCGCTAAGTGCGCCATCTATGAGGAGTAAGCTGGCGATTCGATAGGGATTCTGAGCAGCCATGGTGGAAACCGTGCCACCACCCATACTATGACCTACCAGATGCCAAGGCATCTCAGCGATACTCGCCTCTGCACTACCGTCGATGGTGTTCAGTAACTTCCAAAGCAGCTCAGCTCGGTGCTGCTGACTATGGTCAAGGTTCTCTCCACGTATGCTGTAACCAAACCCGGGGAGATCCACCGCCACGACGATATACCCTGCTTCTGTAAAGGCAGGAATATTGGAATCAAAGGACGAAGTGGATGCTCCCATCCCGTGGACGAAAAGGATTTTACCCACTGCATCCCCATATGGCGAAGTGCTTCCCACGATAACCGGTGGCCATAGCCTATAGTGCACGACCTCACCATTTTCCTCGTAGAAATAGCTATTCTCAAAAGGCTTTATCGTAGGCGTTCCCGCATATTCACTTAATGGCACAAAAAATGGCACAATCTGCAGAACAACGATGATGATTAATAAGATCACAAGTGCTTGCTTAAACCGTTTCATAAGAACCTCCGATTCTACCATGTTTATACCACCAGAAGGATAATCGAAACAAAAAAGCCTACCCGTGGGGGTAGACGTTAGCTTTATTACTTATACCCCTCTTTTGCCTTGCTGTCTGCCCAGCTCATAAGTGGCGATCCACTTTTCTGCGGAGATTTTTTCAGCCAGCTCTTCGAACAGTGCATAGGGGATGTCTTTTTCTTTTTTGAAGCGGATGCAGCTTTTGCCCATGTCGAGCTTCGCTGAGGTATGCTTTGGATAGTTCTCCTCGAACCACTTGAGGATCGCCTCATCTGAGTAGATGCCCAGGTGATAGACGGCGATGAAGTGTTTCTGTGCCGCTAAGCCGAGGAACGGCAGTGGTTGCTTCGGTTTACAGTGATAGCCTGGTGGATAAAGGCTATAGGGCACGACGTAATTGATCATGCCTGAGCCCATGGTTTCTTCGAAGCCTAGGGCGGTTAGTTTCGTGTTAAAGATGCTTCTAAGCTTTTCGATGGCTTCTTTTCTGTCTGGCTCAAGTTCAGCCACATAGGCGTCGGGTGTCAGTGCAGTACTTTGCATAAAGACCTCCTTAATGGCGAATCACCTATTAGCGATTCATCCTCACAAGCTCGATATAGAGATTACCTTCCCTTTTTTCCACAGTTGCGGTATCGATCATGGCGCTGATGAGCGTGAGCTCTTCGTCGTCGTCATCGTTCTCGCCTGCCAGCTGCCAGTAATATTCTTCGATTTCTGACTGGCGTTGGTTGTTCAGTGTGGTTCTCAACTGGTCGATCATTTGGTCTGAATAGTTCGTATGATAATCCACGATACGGATAATGGCTTTTTCTGGGCTGGTGATGATCTTAAAATCGACTTCGTCGGTGTCGTCTTTTAAAAACATGGTCGTCAGTTCATCGACGATCCGACATATTTTTTTTATTTCGTGTCTCATGGTCTAGAGTCCCCCCGTTTGAACGCGTCGATGATCGGGAGCATAAATCCTGCTACGAGACCGCCGGCGAATCCATTATTATATAAGTTAATCCCCCCATGAATAATACCGATATTTGTCACTAGAGTCAAGTGCAACATTCCCGCGATTACACCCGCGATAGGGCCATATGCCCCAGCGATAGGTGCGATGGTCGTGGAGAACAAAAGCGAAATGATAAAGGTGGTGCTGGAAAAATCGTAGCTGAAAAAGAGTCCAGCGAGGATAACGCCTGCCACCAGCGGCCAGGCATTTTTAGGGTGCTTACCAAAGGCCGAGAACCCGACGACTGTGAGGATCGCCGCCAGAACGGGTCCATTGACAACGCCACCTAAGAGTAATACGAGAAGAAGCGATGAAAGTCCCATGACACCCATGTTAAAGAAGGTGATGCCGTAGCCCACCAGTGAGGTGAAATCTGTAATCGTACGGCCTCTGTACTGGAGGATTTTTTTATAATCCTTAAGGGTGGTGGGATTCGTGCGAAGTCCCGCTCCGATAAGGTAGATGAATAGGCACGCCAGCATGCCGATAATCCACGGATTGTTCGACTCACTGATGATGTTGACGGGTGCGATATCGATTTTGAAGCTACGTAGAGCACTTGTTATTACTGTACCCACTATTCCGGCTGTGAAACCGATGTTATACAGGTTATAACCATCATGGAAACGAATCATGTGTGAGGAAAGTGGAACGATGATGAACCCGATGGCGAGTCCTGCGAGGATACCCATCAGGTAACTGAAGCCCTCCTGGAATATGCCGCCGAAGGTGATGAAGCTCACGATTGGTGCCAGGGCGGTGCTGAACATGATAACCAAGATGACGTTTTTCATAGGAATTTTCTGATAACGCGCGTATAAATAACCGCCCAAATAAATCGGTAGAATGTTGATGACATTTTTACCGAAAAAGGCGAAGCCCAAAACGGTGAAGAATGCGGCGATGAGCAGGCCGTTGATCCTCATCTTAAAGTGCTTGAGCAAATAAAGGTTATAAAAACCAATAAGTGCTGAGTTGATAAATGCGGCGCCGATGCCCCCGATCACTAAAAAGTCCGTAATTAATGTCGTCGGCGATAGAATAATGGCGGAAAGTCCCTCTAAAATGGTACGCCCTTTAGTGCCTTCAACCAGCCCATAAAATATCCCGAAGATGAGGAATAAGGCTGGGAATGCGGCTAGAATCAAGAGCTTCTGTTCTTTGTGGAGATCTTTTTCGTCTATTCTGTTAGAAAATACCACTGATTCACCTCTTTTATTCTGGATTTTAATTCAAATTATTCCCTTTATTATACATTTTTTTCCGTTTCGGGTAAAGTTTCGTGCGGAGAGAAATATGTGAGCAAAATATAAGGCCATACCCGAAAGATGGCTTTCTCCGGAGGCCGGTCCTCGGCTTCGGAAGAGGTTATGTTATGGGACGCATTATAAAGTGTAAACATTTATTTATATTATCAAATCGACGAAATAGGTCTATGATAGTAACTGACTTATAATATTTATAAAACCGCACTAATAATCCATTACAGAGGGGGCATTTTATTGAAACAGAGTATCCGCACCAAACTCATCATCATCTCCAGCTTACTACTAATCCTACCCATCATCGCCATCGGTTCCGCCAGCTATTTTTTCGCGAAGGACCAACTATCACAAAAGGGCGAAGTCATCCTAAAAAATGGCGTTAGACAGGTCATGCAGCTCATCGAATCGAAAAAACTCGAAGTATCACGGGGTGACATCACACTGGAAGAAGCCCAAGAAGAGGTTCGCGTCATGCTTCTCGGACCTAAGGACGCAGAAAACAAGCGCCCCATCAGCAAATTCATCGACCTCGGCCCTAATGGTTACTTTTTAGCCTATTCCGTAGACGGCGTCGAGGTGATGCACCCTTCTCTGGAAGGCAAATCGGTATGGGACGTGGAAGATAAGGGTGGCTCCGGCTTTAAGCTCGTTCAAGCGCAAATCAAGGCCGCTCAGAACGGTGGCGGTTTCGTCACCTATGCATGGACACTTCCAGGCTCAGAAAAAATCGGCGATAAAATCACCTACCAGGAGCTGGATGCTGACTGGGGATGGGTTGTTTCAGCGGGCGCGTACGTAGCAGACTTTAATAAGGGTGCCAATGTCATTCTTATGGTAATCCTCATAATACTCGCCGTTTCACTGATCATCGGTATGATCGTCATTACACTCTATTCGGCCAGCTTCGCTAAGCCGATCCGAAAAATTAGTAGCGCCTTATTAGAGGTCTCTAACAACAACCTCGATGTGGAAGAAATCCACATCAAAAATAAGGATGAGTTAGGCGTTCTCGCCTCCTCCTATAACACCATGCTGGGAAATGTAAGAAACCTCGTCGGTGCGATGCAAAACTCCTCTAAAACCGTTACTGGACTCGCTGGCTCTTTAGTAGAAGTGACAGAGCAAACCACCAACGCAATTAATGAAGTGGCTGTCACCATCGGGGAGGTAGCGAAAGCGGTAGGCGAAGAAGCCACGGTTACAGAGGGTGCTGTCATCAAGGTTCATACCCTATCTAAGGGCATCGATGGCGTCATGCAGTCCACAGGCCGCGCCGAACAGCTGGCGAAGGCCGCCGAGGATTTAAGCAAGCAAGGCCTCGACACTGTTAAGCATCTCCTTTCTGCCACGGAAGCCACCAATACTGCGACGAATCGAATAAACGATGTCATCATCAAGGTTTCGGAGAGCACCTCTAAAATTCATGCCATTACATCTGCGATCACAGGCATCTCCGACCAGACGAACCTCCTCGCCCTAAATGCTTCCATCGAAGCTGCACGTGCTGGTGAAGCTGGCAGAGGCTTCGCCGTGGTTGCAGAAGAAATCCGAAAACTAGCAGAGCAGTCTGCGAGTCAAGTAGGAGAAATCAAAAACATCATCACCGAAATCAATAGCCACTCTGAAATGTCAGTCACCACCATGACCGAGCTAAAAAAGGTAACCGAGCAGCAAAACGGTTCAGTGGAATCCACTAAGGTTCAGTTCAATGAAATCGCTGCGGGAATCCACGAGCTCCACGCAATTCTGGATAGCATCCAGCGCGAAATGGGCAAAATGATGGCCATGAAAGATGGCATTGTCGACGCCATGACCGGTATCTCGGCCTCCACCCAGCAGACCTCCGCTTCCACAGAGGAAGTCTCTGCCGCCACAGAAGAACAACTCGCTGGCATGACCGAAATTAACGAGCAAACCGCTAAGCTCGATGCACTCTCCCGCGAACTGGAAAGCATCATCTCTAGATTTAAGTTATAATTACTCGCAAAAATAATAACTCCCTCCCCTTATTTGACGCTCTGCGGAGGTCCCATTGTCCTCCGTTCATCAAATAAGGAGAGGGAGTATTTACATACTCGGTGTTTTGTCTTTTACAAAAGACTTTTCGAGCAAATTTTGCTTATATGTCTTTTATAAAAGACTTTTTTATCATACTTATCGAAATACAGTTCAATAAGTTCAAGCCAAAAAAGATATATCTGTGTAGTTTATCCCAGTAAGCTGTAATGGCTAGGATTAATCTTTCTTAATATTTGATGCGTGCGCGCCGCGGTGAGACGCCTGGTGTAGGAACTCCGCAGGCTTTAGCCGAGGACCGGCTTCCGGAGAAAGGCGATCTCATCGCGATAATCATATGATCCCATTTTGAGTAGATTAATCTTTCTTAATATTTGATGCGTGCGCGCCGCGGGGAGACGCCTGGCGTAGGAACTCCACAGGCGAAGCCGAGGACCGGCTTCCGGAGAAAGGCGATCTCATCGCGATAATCATATGATCCCATTTTGAGTAGATTAATCTTTCTTAATATTTGATGCGTGCGCGCCGCGGGGAGACGCCTGACGTAGGAACTCCGCAGGCTTTAGCCGAGGACCGGACTCCGGAGAAAGGCGATCTCACCGCGGCGCGCACCCACCATATAGTAGATTAATCCCCCTCAAAGTGGGTATCAAAACACTATATGACCATTTGAAAGTGAGGTGCTTTATGCACGTAAATTTAGAGCAAAGAAAATTTGTCGTACCTGAAATTATCATCGGTCTCGATGCCAGCCTACTGATCGGACGTTATCTCGGACACTTCGGTGCCACGAAAGCCATGATCGTTACGGATAAGGGCGTCTCCGATTTCGATTGGTTCAGGGCCATTCTTTCTTCCATAAAGGAAGCGGGGATCGCCGTGGTGATTTTCGACGACATCTCCAGCAATCCGAAGGACTTCGAAGCCATGCTTGGCGCGGAGCTTTTCCTGGCAGAAAACTGTGATAGCCTCGTGGCCATCGGCGGCGGAAGCCCTATGGACTGCGCTAAGTGTATCAGTATCGTCTCCACGAACGGTGGTCACGTACTGGATTATATCGGCGTGGACGAGATTCGCCTTCCTGGCCCACCCCTACTCTGTGTCCCCACCACCTCCGGAACGTCTGCCGATGTGTCGCAATTCGCCATCATCACCGACACCCATGAACACATCAAGAAGGCCATCATCAGTAAAAAAGTCGTCCCGGATCTAGCACTTATCGACCCGAAACCTCTGATGACCATGGATCCTTATTTGACCGCCTGTACAGGGATGGACGCACTCACGCATGCGATAGAGGCTTATGTTTCCAATGCCGCTTCCGCCCTCACAGACGTGCACGCCCTTAAGGCCATCGATCTCGTTCATAAAAATCTCATAGATGCCGTGAAGCCCGATCGCACGCTGGAAACCATGCATAACATGCTACTGGGATCGCTTCACGCAGGCTTCGCCTTCTCTAATGCCAGTCTCGGCGCTGTACATGCCTGTGCACACGCCCTAGGTGGCGTCATGGATTTACCCCATGGCGAGTGTAACAGCATTCTTCTCCAGCGCATCATCGCCATGAATTTCGATTCTGCAGCTGAACGCTACCGCGAGATTGCTTCCATACTCGGCATCCCGGTGCATAACCTCGATAACGAAGGGGTTAAACTTGCACTGGTCGGGGAGATAGCGGCACTAAGGACTGCAGTTGGGATCGGCGAGTTGATTGGCCAAACAATACCAGAACATGAAACCATCGAAGCCATGGCACTTAGTGCGCTAAGCGATCCGTGTATGGTGACAAATCCTAAAACAATAAATTTAAGTGAATTGAGAGAACTTTATGTCGGACTATTCAAAGCGTAAGAAAGATCTGTCACGGGAAGCGATTATCGGCCTGGGCGAGCGGTCCATCCGTAAAAACTATTATCCCGAGCTTCAGGAAAAAGTGAATATACTGGAGAAGATGCGCACGCGAAATCAAGCGCTGATCACTGCCATCCCAGACGTTTTACTGGTGAGTGACGATAAGCACCGCATGACGCCTTTCTCCGCCTCCAATGCTAAGGACGCCGCCCTTTTTCTAAGCTTTCTAAGGGATTCGGTGATTTCAGCGCGCCTAATTAAGGGCATCGATAAGGTGCTTCACACCAAGAACGCTGAAACGCTTCAATTTGAATCGACGAAGGAAGGCATAACCCGATATTTCGAAGCCAGGCTTCAGCTCACTGAGATGGACGAGGTGCTCATCATCATCCGCGATATGACCGAGCGCATCACACTGGAGAACACCCTCAGGCACATGGCGGAAACCGACAGTGCCACGGGGCTCTATAACCGGCGAAAGGTCGAGGACTACATGACCGCCCTTCACGGCCGGACGGATATTAACATCTCGCTGGTTCTCTTCGACATCGACGGGCTGAAAAACATAAACGACACCCTCGGCCACGTGGAAGGAAACGCCGTCATTAACCGCGTTGCGGAGACCATTACGCGTACCTTTGAGGAAGCGACGATTATCGGACGTATCGGTGGCAATGAGTTCGCCGTCATCTACGAGGACACCACCCATGAAGCCATCACCGCGCTATGCCTCTTATTTCAGACCGCTCTGGATGCAGTGAATCAAACGCTGACGTATGACATCTCCGTTTCTTTCGGCATCGCCCACTCGGATGGACTGCCTGTAAACACCACACAGCTCTATCAAATGGCAGACCATAACATCTATAATGCGAAGCTTCTCAAAGAAGGTAGTAGCAAAAGCACACTGGTGAAAGCGTTGATGAAGGCGCTGGAGGCTAAGGACTACATCACCGAGGGCCACGCTGACCGCATGGGAACCTATGCACTGAAGCTTGGCGAGGCGGTTGGGCTGGAACGCCATCGTCTGGACATGCTCGTTCTTCTCACTAAATTCCACGACCTCGGCAAGGTCGGTATCCCCGACAGCATCCTAAAAAAAGCAGGACCACTTACGCCAGAAGAATGGATCGTCATGAAGACGCACACCACCATCGGGCACCGCATCGCATCAGCCTCTCCAGAGCTTCTTCCCATCTCTGACCTAATCCATAAGCATCACGAAAAATGGGATGGCACTGGATACCCGCTCGGCCTTTCCGGTGAAGACATCCCCATCGAATGCCGCATCCTCGCCATCGTCGATTCCTATGACGCCATGACCAACGACCGCCCCTACCGCCTCGCCCTCTCCCACGAAGAAGCCCTTCTGGAAATCCAGCGTGGTGCCGGCACACAGTTTGACCCCACGCTTTCAAGGCGTTTTGTTTCCATGGTGCAGAGAGAAAATAATCTTTAAATACATTAATAATGAGCAGATATGATAACCGCCTCCGGAGACCGGTCCTCGGCTAACGCCTGTGGAGCTCCTTCATCGGTTATCATATCTGCTCATTTTATTTACATAGCCTCAAGATTATTATCTCTCTACAAATTCACTTTTGATCTTCCCTTATTTGACGCCCTACGGAAGCCGAGGACCGGTCTCCAAAAGAGTTTATTTGTGGGGCACATTTGATATGTCACGAGGGGAAATAGCTGGCGATTAATTGAAAGCAACCCTCAAAAGAATCATCAACAATTGATCGCCACCGGTTTCAAATAGCACCTCGCGGGCGAAGACAGGGTTGTCTGTGATGATATTATCAACGCCTAATCGGTTTAGCCGTTCCATTTCCTTACGTTTGTTTACTGTCCACACGTAAATCTGCTTACCCTCTCGATGAATGGTCTCTACGACGGTTTTATTGACCAAAGTGGACTTCATGCTGAACACATCCACCGCCTCGCTAGATAATGCAGCCTGTGTAAGCTGATAGGTGATGTAGCCGGTTTGAATCTCTGGATTTAGTGATTTGATCTCCTTTAGCGCATCTAAATGGGTTGATGTGACCACACACTGATAGACCATTTCATTTTCTTCGATTAAGGTGACCAATCGCTGGACCATGTCCTCTTGGTATCCCGTGTGCTTCAAATCGATATTTAAGACGACGTGTCCCTTCGCAAGCTCAAAAATCTCAGATAGCTTAGGCACCAGGTGCTGGATTTCATAATAGTTCGTATCCCATATCATCTGGTCGATGCCCAAGGTTCGTTTTAGACTTGCATCATGTAGTAATACGAGCTCACCATCCTGTGTCATCCGAACGTCGACTTCTACGTGATCCGATAGCTCCTCGATTGCTCGAACGACTGCCAATACCGAATTTTCTGGATACTGATCAGAAAAGCCGCGATGCGCCGTAATTTTAGCATCAGAAAATATCGCTGTTCTAAGCCGAGAACCATCTTTGATCATGTCCACTGAAATATATATCATAAAAAGGGCGACTAAAGCGACCAAAATCACGAAGGACTTCTTGATTAACGGGTGCTTTAAAAGCTTGCCATGATAATGAAAAACTTCCGCTGGAACATCGGCTTGCCTTCCATAAATTCGTTCATATGATGCCACCATGAGGGCACAATTTCCGATAATACCGATAAAACCCATCAAAATAAGTAAATATCGGTCTAAATTATCGATCAATCTAACGAAATTGGCGATCGCCACCTGTTTTTCGGGGATTTGTAGGCTGAGTGCCAATGCAACACCCACTACCATCACATATAATATAAGAATCCCCACCGCAAGCATCGCATTCCATATAAGGTAACTCTTTATGAACCTATTACGATTTTCTCCTATTAGGTCAGGGGCACTAAAAAAAGTCGAAAAACCATTGAATTTCCTAGAAAGAAGGAAAACCCCCACCATAATGAACACGATGAATGTTGCACTCGCAACAAACGGGGTTGATAACTCATCTGCTAGATACCTAAGAAAACGGTACTTTCTAAAAATGAAGTAAATCGCTGGTAGATTCGCCGAGACCATCATCAACCAAACGGTAATAACCACTTTGAGATGATCCTTTAAGGAGATTCGAATTAGCTTGTTAAAAGCCATAGAGAGCACCGTCAGCAGGTCTTTTTTCTTTGCGTAAAAACTCAGAATAAAGTGGACCTCAAAAATCATGATAATGCTCAAAAGATATCCCATGAGCAAAATTACCATCATACTTGGAGGATTAGCAAGTACTTTGAGCATATTGTTAGGGGTAAATGCACTAATGCTTGCAAATTTCTGTATAAGACCAATTCCAAAAGTGAACATGGGTAATACCAGTACTCCCATAACGGCAAATGCAACTAATTGAACCGCAAAAAACCCTTTGGTCTTATGCACTAGGGTATGTATGGTTGAGAGTAAAATCAACTTTACGGCGTTCATATGCTTATCTTTGTCTATCATAAGTGACCTCTATTACATCATTCTTTTAATACTATTATACCCCGACATGAAAGTCTTAAAAAATCATTAAAAATTCTGAAAACAGTTGAAAGATTATTTGAAAGTGATATCATAATGATATCAGGATAGTATACGTACTTTTTATTTTACGCGAGAAAAGGAGTGAATTTAAATGCATGAAAGAGAGATTCAATTTGAAGAAATAAATTTGAAAGCCATGAATGGCATGGGCATGCTCATCTTAACTTTAGCGCTTTATTTAGGCAGCTACGCGCTCATCATATTCACAGCGATCGGCATGGAGAACGGTAGCTCAGGATTCTTACCCAACCTTATGATGTTTATCGGTATCACGTACGCTGTAATCGGCTGGATACCATTCTTAGGACTTAAAATTCTTAGACCACAAGAAGCCCTGGTACTTACACTGTTTGGTAAGTATATCGGAACGTTAAAAGGTGAAGGCTTCTTCTATGTGAACCCATTTGTATCTGCAGTGAATCCTACGATTCACGCCGGCATGACAACAGCAACTGACGATCAAAATCCATTGAACCACCAGGCACAACAGCAAGCAGCGGCAAAAGCGGCTGCCGCAGCTAAAAAAACCATCTCGCTAAAAACGCTTACACTAAACAATAATAAGCAAAAGGTGAACGATGTTCTCGGTAACCCTGTGGAAATCGGCATCGTGGTGATCTGGCGTGTCGTGAACACCGCTAAAGCTGTTTTTAACGTCGATAACTACAAAGCATTTCTTTCTATTCAATGTGATTCCTCACTGAGAAATATCGCGAGACTTTACCCTTATGATGAGTCCGTAGAGGGCGAAGAGAAAACCCTACGTGGTAGTAGCCAAGAAGTGGCCGACCGTATGAAGACAGAAATCCAGTCCAAGGTTGAAATCGCCGGTATCGAAATCCTCGAAGCACGTATCACGCACCTCGCTTATGCACCAGAGATCGCTTCAGCGATGCTCCAACGTCAACAAGCCTCAGCCATCATCGATGCGCGTAAAATGATCGTAGAAGGTGCCGTCGGCATGGTGGAAATGGCGCTCGACAAGTTAAATGAAAATAACATCGTCGTCCTGGATGATGAACGCAAGGCCGCCATGGTCAGCAACCTGCTCGTCGTATTATGTGGCAATAAAGATGCCCAACCAGTCGTCAACAGCGGTTCGCTCTATTAATGGTCTACCGCTAACACACATATAAGTTGCGCCACAAAAGGCCGCAGCTTATATGATTTGTATAACGAAAGGAGGGATGATTTTGCCGAGTAACAACGATGCAAATGACCTAAAAGCAAAGGAAAAAGAGAAAAAGCAAATATTACTACGACTTTCACCGTCCCTATGGGAAAGCCTCGCCGCATGGGCGGAGGACGACTTCAGATCCATCAATGGACAAATCGAATACCTGCTCACCGAGGCTGTGAAGAAGCGGCGCGGTGGTCTTAAGTAACAAGTCGAATTAGTATCCCCCCTTTTTATCTATCGCTCTCCGGAGACCGGTCTTCGGCAAGCCTGTGGAGCTCCTCCGCGCAACAGATAAAAAGGGGGGGATATACATTTTCAACTCATATACATAAGACCACCTTGCACTTTATTAATGGAAAGTCTTGGACAGGTACACAATTTCAGTTTTCGAGATCTCTGAGACTATCAGAGCGATATTTTGAACAGGATGCCCATACGTACATGGAATAAATTAAAAGCCCCCATAAATTACCGATGTAGGAGCTCCACAGGCGATAGCCGAGGACCGGTCTCCGGAAGAGGTAATGTTATGGGGGCGATTACAATTGCAATTATCGATTCAAAATCTTCTCACGATAGTCGTAAGTGATGGCGTCCTTCAAATGCTCTATAAAATTACTCAGCATCTTAGCGGCTTCGTCCTTGCGAACCCATTGCTTAGGGTTGATGTAGCCCTCTGGGGTGCCTGTGACGAGGCCGATTTCGTTCGCCATGTAGATGGCATCTTTCGCCCATTCGGGGATACTTCGATCATCCACGAAGGAGGTGCTGTAAGGTGGGGCTGGTGCCATGTACTCGAGGCCGAGGGCACGTACCATGATGGTGATGGCTTCAGCGCGGGTCAATGGCTCACTGCCGATGAAGTATCCGTTTCTACCGATCATGAGCCCGCTCTTTTTCAGGAACTCCATATAGTGGTAGTCTGGATCGGTGGGAAGTACGTCGAGAAATGGCGTTTCCACGCCTGGACGCATACGTTTGATCACATCGGTGGAAGTCGGTGTGGGGAGTACGCCATTTACCGCCACTACCAGTGCTTTACCGAAGTCCAGTCTGGAAATCGTCGCTGAAGGCACGAAGTACTCCTTCTGGACATCGAATACCTGAAGTGAGGTTAATAGGAAGATTTCACGCTCTGCCCAGTGTCCACCGATATCGCGAATGCGCGGCGTAATCAGCGCTTTTGACTCGAGGATGACGTTTTTGCTAAGGCTGTTCTTTCCGAGGTTACGCTTAGTGGACGCTGTGTCCACGGTTCCATTATTCACGATAGGAAGTGAGTAATCATACGTGAGAACGTTCTCCTCGCTGGTAATCTGGAAGTAGTTGCCTCTAAAGCTGATGCTCTGCGGGTCGGTAGGCTGATAGAGGTAGTTCACGGTCTTGTTCGAAGACATACCGATGTCTACGGTTCCCGTCCAAGTGATGAACTCTTTGGATCCCACGACCTTAGGGTCGTAGTTTGGATTGGGTTTTGAACTCTGAATTTCCTGTTTGATCACAAACGTGTCGCTTTTACCATAGACATGGTCGTAGCCGACGAGGGGCTTCGCATCGATGATGTAGGTGACCGTTCCTTGATTGTTAAGGTAATCGCCGTTCAGATAATACGTGCGCTCTGAGATGATGTTGCCTGAGAAGTAGTCTACGGCGGGGGTATTGTCCTCAAGACGACTTTCGGAATAGGTGTATTTGCCTAGAGTGTACTCGCCAGAAGCGGTGGTGATGGTCTCATCATAACGGGAGAGCTTTTTTACATAGGAAGTTTGATCGATGTCAGCGTTAACCGTTTTCGTCACGTCGAAGCTCACATCGCGCTCAAGGGTGATGCCCTTCGCGGCATTAGAGAGCTCGAAGGTGTACTTTAGCGAATAAGTGGCTTTATCGGTGGGAACGGTGGGCAAAGTGACTGTCCCCTTCAAAAGCACTGGCTCGCCAGTGATGAAGCACAGCTCCTGATATTCATGGGTGCCCGTTAAGAGCTTATCGCCCACGAGACCGCCGTCCATCCAGACGGCCTGTCCACTTGATACGGTGCTGAATAAACTGATGAGTAATATCATCAAGGTTAGGGACTTGAACCATTTACCTTTCATATCTGCTCCTACTCTACGAAGATGACCAGTGCGCCATCTTTGATGCGCATTACATAGATGTAATCGCCCATTTGGATGTCGTCCACTGAGATCACCGCATTATTTTTAATGACGATGGCGTCGGTGTATTTGATAAAGATGTTTGCTTTATTCGCTGTCCACTGTCCCGTGTAATCGGTCCAGTCATGTGAATCCGTGATTTCCAGTCGGTCCCACGTCTCATCATCAGAAGTGACGATGCCCCTGGAAAGGACAGCCCCCGTAAATGTCTGATCGAGCTTCGTGGCGATATCGGTCTCTTTATAAAGCGTATCATCGAGATTCTGGCCAGACAGCAAGCCCTTATGGCGCAAGTGCATGGCGATGATGGCACTATCCGCCTCGTTCACCACCATAAATGCATAGTAGCGTTCGAACTGGAGTCCTGCACTGTTCACGTTATAGGTCGGATCGACGTTTTCAGTTCTTGCATATGAATCATGCCAGAAGTCAGCCGGCTTGATGGTTTTAATCTTCGTAGGATCTGTGACGTCTACGATTTTTGTATCGGTGTAGAACTTATAATAACCGGATTCGTTCGGGTTAACTGCGTTTAAAAAGTTGTTCGTGTACTGGGTATAGTTTCTGAAGGTGACGTTATTAGGGTTCACCGTTTCCACAGCGCCGATTCGGATGCTATCAAAGATATCGTCATATGGCGTGACGACCTTCACCACCATGGCGTTCTGATTATAGGTGCCCATCGGGCTCTCAGACACCACGAATACCGTATCTCGGGCTTTCAGCTGATTCGATGGCACCACTAGACCGTCCTTGATAACGATGGTGCCTTCGGTGATATTAAAGTTTTCCTTCGTCTGGATGTCGAACTTGCCCAGCGTATGGTCCACAGTGCGAACGGTACTGGAGTACATCATCTCACCACCGGTCTTTACAGCCATCTGAACGACGGTGGACACACCGTACACCTTTTTCACCACGGCGTAGACCTGATAGCCGCTGTACTGGCGTGCCAATGTTTCCATGGTGAGCTTTTGGTTACCAGCATAGATTTCCGTACGAACGTCGGTCTTAAGGTTGATGGTATACGTATCCGCGGAAAGCCAATCGTTATTAGAAATATATTCCGGCTTAGATACGCCGTCTGCGCCGACGATCTGAATTTCATTACGTGCGCCGTTGACGTTTTTGATTTTGCCCTTATAGATGATTTCGAAGAGGATTTCAGGTGCTTCGATTTCTATTTTTGAAGCGATGTTGCTGGAAATGTTATCGAAATAAACCTTAACGGGTTCGCCCGCTTTAAGGGCATTTTTAGTGACTGTATTTCCGTCCTTCGTATACTGTGTCCCCGCCTCGATGCTATAGAACTCTGTCTTACCATCGGGGAGCTTCACAGCGATACTGTTTTGATAGACGGTGACGATATCGCCGATGCGCATTTTTCCGTACTTAGGAATGTACCCCGGCTCACCGCTATAGGATTCCCCGTCTACTGAGATGATATAGCCGTTAGAAATTTCAGCTTTTACCGGCATGCCATAGACGAAATTTGATAGCGCTGTGTCACGACTGTTGATTCTGAGGTTTGCATAGGGTGCCAGCGGTAGGTTATAAACCTTATCGTCATAACCGTAGATGGTCATGGTGGCTGGTCCGTCGGCTTTAATCGGCGTCACTTCTCTTACGGTTCCTGCAAGTGACTTCTTCACCAGAGGGGCTACCTTGATATAGATCACTTCGCGCTTTTCATTTACGAGGTATTCCAGAACGTCGCCCACAGCCAGGGTTTTTACCCCACCTACTTTACCGTCCTTATAGGTGATAATGTCTTGGCGAAGGCCAGTGTACATGTCTTCATCCACGAGGATGTCGAACACATCGCCGGTGATGTCCACCACGCGATAAATTTCTGTAATCATGGTCTTGCCGTTTTTAAAGGTGGTTTTAGACTGGATGTCCAAGACGTTCCCATAATGGAAGGTCGTATAAATATCAGCTGCGCTTGAGGCATTTATTTTCTCGAGAATCAGGTTATGATCCACCACTTCGGCGTACTGAAGCACACCACCCACAGTGATGTATTCGATTTCATCGCCCAGCTTTAGGTTCGTGGCACCGGATACGAGATTGTTTTTATAGGTAACGTAATCGAATCGCTTAGCACCCTTCGTGTGTGTTTCACTGACGAGATTGGTCACGGTGCCGTCGGTGTTTTTTACCGTAACGGTGTTGCGTTTGATGGTGTTACCGTTTTCATAGAGGGTTTCGGGCTTTACGCCGATGACGAGACCAAAGCCTGAGGCTGCACCACGGGCCGAATACTGCGTTTCATAGGCGTTCTCTAAAATAACGGCCATTTCTCCTCGAGTAAGGGTTCCCTTCGGTGAAAAGGTGCCATTATTCTTAAGCGGCACGATACCATCAGTGGTCATGTCTTCGATAAGAGAGCGGTAAACAGGGTTAACAGAAACCCAGTCAGAGTAGCTAAATACTGTATTCTGATTAAACACAGGAGCCTTTCCGATGGCGCGTGCCGTCCATACAGTGGCCGTTTCACGGTTCACCGCCGAGGTGAGGTTAATCACCTCTGCCGGTGTGATGATGCCTAGGTTCTGTGCTTCCACCAGATACTCTTGATTCATGATCTGCTTTAGCTGAGCCGGTGTCGTGGAGGAGCCAGCAAGTGCATAGACCCGCTGCATGACGGCGGCTTCATTGCCACGAAGCCTAACGAGATGCTCGAGCACGTCGTAGCCTGTGGCGCTATTCGCCGGATAGAATTTTCGGTCGCCATACTGCTTTACCACTCCAAGAGCGGCCATACGGACGATGGATTCATGTCCGTAGGTTCCCTTAATATCTGTAAAGACAGCATTTGATATGAGATCGATGCCCTTCGGGTTACTGTTAAGCACGGTTGCATTTGTGGTGTCGGTTTTCATCGCCGTGAACTCGGGTACTGGAACATCGAAGGGCGCTGCTGCAAACGATGCGGACTGGATAACTAATAGTAATGTGAGTAGAATCGCAATTGGTTTTTTCATAAGCCCTCCCTTCTAATAGTTGGTCATGAGGACATAATGTCCTGCATCTTTGATACGGGCGGTGACCCGGTTGTTCGTGGTATCGAGTACGGCTGAAACCACTTCATAGGTGGCGGTTGCCGTGTTGTATTTAAAGAGTTGAATTTGTGATTTTTGAGCGATGGTGAGTCCAGCAGCATCGAAATAAATGGTGTAATCCAGCGTGCTCGTGGCCTGTGTGAAGGCGCGTGTGGACTCGTTTGAGCTGACATCAAAGGTAATGCTGTGCACCTTAGAAACCTGCTTCTTCCCTCTGATCACAGGGGTGAGATAGGATCTCGCCGCAGTGGTAGACGTGTCCTCAGTAATACGCGCGTAGGCGTTATACAGGTTGTCCACCGCTTTAAAAATCGCCGTGTTCATGGTGACCGGTGTAAACCGCACCTGGCTCTTTCCATAGTTTACAGTTATAGGCGTGAGACCCGTTCTAACCTGACTTTCAGGGATGACGATGCGCTTCACGGTTGACGTGAGGCCGCCCTGCGTTGAAAGGTCGATGTTCACGAGGCTTCCTGAGAGGGAACCAGCGATGTTTACGGTGAGTACGCCTCCATTAACCGCTGCGTCATAGTTTTGACCGGTAGGCACACCTAAATCACCATCGAGATCCTCTGGACCGAGTTCCTTAATGTCCTTTACGTTTTGATACGTAAGGGCTGCGATGTTAGAGTAGCCTGATGGACCGAACTTGTTCACTGCTTTGACGACGAATACGACGCGCTCTGCAGTGCTCATGTTCTCAAGGCCCGGTAAAGTCGTTATTTTGTACGGCTCAATATTGGTGATGCCGAGATATTTAAAGTCGCGATAGCCGTTCGAGGTGAGCTCGGCGTTGGTTTTAATGCCGATATAGACGTAAATCTCGAAATAGCTTGCGGTGTCTGAAACGTATTCATAAAGTTTAATGTAGCGGTTATCCACCACGGCTACCTTCAGACCAGATGGGTCCTTAGGAATCGGTACCGTGAAATCCAGCTTCACAGTATTATCTGTGGTACCACCATCAGCATTTTTCACCACGATGGAAACTGGTCCTTCAAAAGTAACTTCTGGTGTGGTGACGAGTAAGGTTTCACTGTCGATGAATTCGACCTTTGTACCCAGTGCACCATTTTTTACATAATGGATGGAGTCGTCACGGTAGATGCCATGCTCGGTTTCTGGGATGTTATCCTTAGCCGTTACAGTAAGCCACTCACCGCCGAAGTAAACCTTTGCACCCTCTGCAAAGCCAGTTCCTTTAAGTCTGATGACTTGTCCGCCAGTGACGTGGATACGGTTAATCGGATTACCGTCAGCGTCGGTGATGACTGGTGATAAGGTTGGTGCTGAAACGACGGTGATACCGCCCTTTTTAATGGCGATTCCGTAATCGTTATTCAGTACCTGGACATCTTTCGATCCCAGTGTCATGTTGTTCGGAGTGGTAAAGGTGAGTACAGTTCCACGTTCTGAAATCACGCCGTTATAAATCGGGATTCCCGCACGGGTTCCGATGATGACGTATGCGCCTTCTCTAAAGTCAGCACCTTTAAGTACCACTTTGTTTCCGCCATAAATGGATGTCTTCTTAGGCGTCACACTGTCGATGCGCGGTCCTGAAAGCGGCTTTTTATAAACGAAGTAGAACGGTAGTGTCTGTGCACCATGGTTCGGTCCCGCCAAATCCTGCAGGTTCGCCGATGAAGCAAGCCCCTTATCGGTGTTTTCGATCATGATCGGGTATTCCTTATCGATGTCGTTCACGGTCGCACGTGGCACCGTCGCTACGATAAGGTCATAGGTGACCCCATTGATCTGCTTCGTGGTGAGCTCCTTCACTGTGGCTTTAAGGCCACCGATGGAGACGATTACACCTTCTCTAAAGTCGTTACCCGTGATTTCGATATCGATTCCGCCATCCACGGAGGTTTCCACCAGCCATTTCGTACTGTCGAAGGAAAGGGTTTGTGGCTCGATGGTGAGGATTTTCGGCTCACTTGCCGGGTTGGTATACGTGAAAGTACGGCTGGATTTACCACCGTCTGGGTTGAAATAGGTCATGGGCACCGTACCGATGGTAAAGTACGATGGTGTCGTTACCACCACATGAGTGTCATTATCATAAGAGGCTTCTGGCGCATAACCACGTTCCACTATGACGCGGCGGTCGGCGATTTCCAGTTTGATAAACTCATACGCGTTACCAGAATAAACAGTAGGATCAACACCTTTAAGGCCATTTGGCACATAGTAGTTCCCCACGTTATTTTGGAGCATGCCCATCGGGATGAATACCGTGGTGTTATTATAGCTAAAGGTTCTCGTGTAAATGACGTTATTTTCTGTGAGCGTCACCTTCACCTCACCGAGGTCACCATAATAAGACACGGACAAACCGCCATCTAGGTTCACGGTCGCCCTCTGGTTGTTGATAAGACCTGAGTTCGGCGCGATACGGTCGATTTCCAGGTTGTCGATGTCGCCGAAGCGTACCAGCGCCTCTACATCATCCAGTAGCTGGATAGCGTCATCATCATCGTCTTCATAGCCGTAGACCACCGCTTTAAAGAGCTTCGAACCATAGATATCCTTTGGTTCCTGGCCTTGGCGTCTGCCGAAGTTAGGTACGATGCTGTTCAGTACGGGATTCGTCGAGGTGTAGGTGTACTTCACCTTGTTGCTCACGCCCGAGTCATTATTAATGACATAGACATCCACAGCACCTGCTGCGTGTGAAGGGGTGATGACTTTGATAAAGCCCTTTGAAAACTCTACGATTTTTGCTTCGTTTTCACCGAAGTAAACCTTCGGTAAAATCACCGATTCGTAGTAGGTATCATAGTAAGGGTTATGGAGTTCAGGTAATTGCTGGAGTGCTCCTGGATCAAGACCTGCAGCAAGTAGGTCATCCCAAATGCCGTTTTTGTATTGGTCCGTGAACTTGTCGCCTATATCATAGTTCGGCCCACCCACGCTGTTTTCATATGGCTCGTAGTAGCGGAACTCGTATCCGATGATCTCCACGATCTCGCCACCATTTGATGAGCCACCCGTCGGCACGATGCGGGTGATGACTGGATTCGAAGAGGGGATGATATACGTGAATCCACGCTCACGGCCAGTGTTACCACCGTCTGGGTTCACCAGGACCACCGGTACGGCCAGCTCATCCACGCCATAATCACGGGTGAGGTTTTTAATGGACTTCGGCATTTTCACTTTAATCCATGTACCGTCCAGTGCGACATAGGTGTCGTTTTGAGGCACTTCTACCGAGTCGATGAACACACGGACATTATCCTCAAAGTCGCTACCGGAGATGGTCACATAAAAACCACCATCCACTGAGCCCTTATTAGGCTGGATATCGGTGATGATCGGGTTCGAGCTGGCTTGATCGATATAGAAAAAGCCATTATTGCCTGTTTTACTAGCCGACTTCGTATCGGGATTCACCACGGTGAGGTCTTTATACCCTCTGCCAGTGGTGAGATAAGGCACTGTAAAGATAATTTGGTTCTTCGAAAGGACCTTCGAAAGGTTTCCTTCGATTCTACCTGTTGAGGAATTAACTGTATAAGGTGTGATCATGTCCAGCTGTGTGCCGTCGAGCTCGATGCCTGTGCTGTTTACCACGACAGGTCTCGTGAACCCTAAAGAATCCTCAGCCACGAGCTGGTCCACATCCTCATAACGGATGGTATAGGTTTTATCGCGACCGTTGGTTAAAATCGGTTGTCCTGCAAAGTTATAAGAAAGCGTAAAACGCTCGCCATCGATGGTCTTCATGGTGATGGAGTCTGCGTAATCCGCTAAGAATGCCTGCTTTTCACCCTCTTCATTTAGGCCAATCCGCACGAGCCTATTATTCATGGTCGCCACGAATGTCGGACCGCCTGAGATGGCGATGGTCGTCGCCCCGGTTACCCCGCTATAGCCGATGTTAACCGCCCCGATCAGTGCCCCGTCACGCCCGTAAGCACTATAACTACCGCCACTATAGCGGATGGCGTACGTCTGGGTTGCCGTTTCGATGGCAGGGTTATTAAGCGCATCGTTAGTGAGTGTCACCACGTTACCGGTGGCTTGCTCGACGATGGTGGTATTCGGTGCAAACTTGGAAAGGGTCGCTTTACCTGCTACTAAGCTGATTAAGGCTTCTTCATCAGGCGCTGTGTAGAGGTTAAAAATGATGCCACCAGAGGTATCTCTGCTGTAGGAGTTCACTTCTTTTCCGTCCATGAGCATACGCGTACCGATAAGTCTAAAGGCGTCGATGCCGCGCTCTGTTACCGCTGTAGGATCTGGCTTAAGGAAGTTATCGCCATTCACCACGACGATGGTTTCAAAGGTGCCCAGTGGTGGGGTGAAGCTATTGAAAATCGGATCCTTATTAAAGGTCTTCACATAGGTGAAATCCGCCACGGCGAGTCCACCCGATGGATTGAGGATTTGAATTTGCGTCGTTCCCTCGCGTCCTTTCGGTGCTTTAAACTTCACGAGAATTTTATTTCCAGTGGTGTCGAGCTCTCTGGTAAACGTCGTAATCTCTTCACCATCGAGGAATAGTCTTAAACCGTTTTGAAGGTTTGAGCCTGTGATGGTGATGTTTTCGCCACCTTCCACCGTGACGATATTCGGTTTAACACTTTCGATGACAGGGATATCTGAGGTTTTTACAAACTCGATAAAGTCGGACTTGATGGCGGATTTACCATACTCATCCGATTTACGCGTCGGGTTGGTAATTTGGATATGCTTAATACCACCATCTCTAATGAGGGCGATGTTAGGCACACGCACGAGGATCTTCGTACCGATTTGATTATTCGTGGTACCATCCACGACTTTACCATTTTTATCAAGTACCGTCATTTCTAAAGTGACAGGACGGCCATCTGGATAGGTTAACACTTGCTCAGTGGCGTCGTCTTCATTAAGCTTATATTTAATGATGCCGCGAACAGTGATGCCGCCTCCGGTAGCCTCTTCATTAGGGAAGAAGCCTAACTGATAGCGGTTGTTAAAAGTATTATTATCATTTTTCTTGATGAGTACGGTAGGCTTTCTGGTGATGACGTTTCCATCACCATCGACGAAGCGGTCTACTAAGAACTTATCACCTGTAATGGCGATGAGCGTTTCATTTTTAAATTTCGAATAAGCAGATGCTGTGTCCTCTATTTGAATCACAGGAGGAAGCACGGTTCCGATTTCAGGTGTGAACGTGCTTGGTTCAAACTCGAACCCATCAGGCTTCGTGATGATTTGATTAAAGATGAACTGCTTACCTGCGTTTGCACCACCGACGATGGTTAAAATCGTCTGCATTTCCACGATGACGTCTTTTTTCGGGTCGGTTTCCGCGTCATTTACAGAGTCGGTGATGACCATGATCTGGTCGGTTGGGGCTTTAACGATTTGGAAATTGCCACCTGAATCTCTTAAAAACTTCACCTTTTTACCGATCTGCATGTTGATGCGGCGGGTTATGGTGACGTTTTCTCCTTTATAAATACCATCGGCGTAATTAAGAACGAGGATTTCGTCATTTGACTCGCCTGTAGCAGGCACTTTAAAGGCACCTGTGGTTGAAAGGTCAGGGATATTTAAGGTGAGCACGTAGTTGGCTTTTATTTCGACATTACCGCCGGTATCGGGTCCTTTTTCGGGATAGATGCTGACGATGGAAGGTTTGTAGTCCGCCTGGATGACTGTAAATTCGTCATAATCACCTGCCGAATTTCGCACCACGTGTTCAGCCACGACCTGATTGTTTTGAACATCGGTGATGACGACATAGTAGTTGCGCAGGGCAAAATCCTTATGATTAGGCACACGCACGGTCAAGACGTCCTCAGCCCCATTGACATTAAGACCGAGAGAGATGAACTGCGCTTTATTCACGTCGGTGAATTTATCGGAACCATCCAGTGACTTCAAAAAGTAGACCTGATAGTTTCGGGTATCAGAGAAGTTATTTCCTCTAAAATACACCTCATCGCCTAAAATGCCTTTCGTCGTGTCGCCCTTAGTACCGGTATTCGGGTACATGCGCACATCACCGAGACCGAGGTTCTCGATTATTCTGAACGCGTTTTGATAGGTGTATTCAATTTCGATGTTCGGGTCTGCCGAAACGGTTTTTCTTAGAACGATATTTTGATAGCCGAGTGGGCCAGGATTTTGCGGGTTATTGAGTGTGAGTGAATTAGAAAGAGCGGAGGTTCCCAGTGATGCGGTGGAAAGGCCTGAGCCATAGGTGCCTGTAATTCCAGGTGTATTAATGAGGTTAAGGTTATTACCGGTAAACGTGATGCTGTCCATGGTATCCTTATTCACGGTGAGCTTATTTGAGCCTTGAAGGTTCGGCACCGTACCTGTATTAAGGTTGACGATGCGGCCACCGATTTGGACACGACCAGTAAACGCCTGTGTTTCAACGGCGTTAAAGTTGATTTTTATAAAGGTTGCGCTGTTGATGGCGCGGGTTCCCATGGCATCGAAGCCGACGCCGACGCGTTCAAATCGCACTTCTACGTCTTTAAGATTATTTCCTAGAATCTCTACGTAGCCGTTGCTGATTTGAAACACATTATGGGTTATGGCGTATTTGATGTCTGTTACGACGACATCCTGGCCCCCTGCAGTGCCTACCACTAAAGAATAAGAAGCGATACTGCCCATGGGGAGTACGCTGAATATCGTAATAATGGCCAGTAGCACAGCCAATTTTCTCTTAAATCCATCCCATATTTTTTTCCTCATGCCACACCTCTCACCACTCTAATATAGTTGTATTATATCAATAAAATGAAGTTTCTCGAATTACGACACCATTACGTCCTGATTAAATCGCCTTTACAGCATAACGACTAATGGACAGAATGATAGACCTCAAAATGAGTATCGGTTACCTGGGCATTATTCTTTATCGAAAGGTGGCAATTTGTCTTTATTTTGTAATATTGTCATCTAAAATAAAATATTATGTAACCCGCTGTATAGGCCTTTTATTTTCAGAATATTTTGGGTATAATAATTGAAACATATTGTAAGGGGTAGATCATGGCGACCTTCAAAATCATCAAAGCAAATGAATCAGAGTCTACTTTAGAGATGAAAAACAAAAATTCAAAAATCGAAAAAAAATATCATGATGATATTTTACAGACCTCTGTGATGCATTTGTCGGTTGATCGTATCCTCTACATAGATCCCGTCCCCTCCGCTGAGGCTTATAAATCGTACTATGTCGTAAAGGGCTCCTGCTTCGTGTTTGATGATGGAAGCATCTTAAGAGAGGGCGATATGCTGATTTTTAGAGGCGTAGGAGAGGTTAAAACGCTTAAGACCTTAGAGGATACCGTCCTTTTAGTACATGCGACAAATTATGACGTCTACCGCACGCTTGAAAAGAATCAGGATACCGTAGATAAGCTTCTTAAAGAGATTCAAACCAAGGACCACTATACAGGCGAGCATAGCTTACGCGTTTATGAGCTGGTAAAGCGTCTCGCGGTTCGACTCGGTTATAAGGACAAGGCACTGAACAACATCACGAAAGCAGCCTATTACCATGATTTAGGTAAAATCCATGTGCCTGATGAAATCCTCAACAAAGCTTCGCGACTGAATGACGATGAGTTTGAAGAGATTAAAAACCACGTTCACTATGCAAAAGACACCGTCCTCGAGTACTTTAACGAGGATGTATTAAACATCATTCTTCAGCACCATGAAAGAGTTAATGGGTCCGGTTATCCACTTGGTCTTAAGGGTGATAAAATAAGGCGTGAAGCGCGAATCCTGGCAGTCTGCGATAGCTTCGACGCCATGATCACGAATCGTGTCTATAAAACGGGAAAGTCCATGGAAGTGGCGCTACTAGAGCTGAAAGAGCTCTCAGGCGTTCAGTACGATAGCGAAATCGTCAGTGCCTTTATCGCCATGATGTTAGAATAACCCTTCTTAAGCATAAAAAAAAGACTTTAATTCATACGAATCGAAAGTCTCCAACTAAAAGTTAAGAAGGGGGGAATTTCACGAGTGGGTTAATTTGGGGGATGCCCACTCGGAATTCATTATTGGGGTTTTGATGCAATTCGGTAAATATTTTGGGGGGTTTACCTTGTTAGCGACCTGTGTGTCGCTTAACATGTCTTTATTATAAAAGCGAGTTGTGTATTAGTTATGACCCCTTTGTGAATATTCTGTTAAGGGTAAAAGAGAATTTTTTTTATATCGGTTTAATTATGGAATGATTAAAACCGATGATTAATGGTATAATTAAAAAAGCGTCGAATTTTTCACACATAAAACCGAAACACGCTGAAATCGTGACAAAGGAGCCAAAGATGATGCCATCAGTAGCCTCACAGCATAGTCCAAAGTTCATCATCCATACATTAGGTCGCTTTGATGTTATCAAGGATGGCCACTCTTTAGTCATGTCTTCTTCAGGGTCTAAGAAAATCTGGGAACTTTATAAGTTCATGCTCACCCACAGGGATCGTGCATTTACACCAGAGACGCTCATGGATCAATTATGGGTTTCAGAATCCTATAGTGATCCGAGAAGCACATTAAGGAGACAAATGCACCGCCTTAGACAGTCATTAGTGGAAGATGACACCGCTGAACACGATAGAAGTTTACTGTTCACAAACGGGTATTATAAATGGAACGACCATCTCCAAGTGGAAGTGGATGTGGACCGTTTCGAGCAGCTGATCAAGCTTGGGGAGTCGACTAAGGCTAATACCCCTCAAAAGGCTTTAGATTATTATTTAGAAGCGCTTTCCTATTACTATGGGGATTATCTCCCGGACTGCTTTGACCAGCACTGGGTATTTTCAGTAAGGAACCATTACCGCCGTCTTTATCTAAAAACGGTGGTGGCGACCATCGGATTGATGAAAACCTATGCGATGCATGATGAAATTATTCATCTCTGTCAAAAGGCCATCCAAATCGATATTTATGAAGAATCCTTCCATCTTAGCTTGATGGAGGCTTTGCTCCATAAAAATGAGCAAAAGCAGGCGCTTGAGCACTATGAGTACATCACCGGTTTCTACTACCATGAGATGGGGCTTAAACCATCGGCTGATATGAAAGCCCTTTACAAACGGCTACTGCAAACCAACGATCCGATCAAGACAGAAAGTAACCTTTATGAAGCACTCGAATCCAATATGAGCTGGGAGAACGCATTCTTCTGCGAGCCATCCGTTTTTAAATCCATCTATGAGCTGGAGCGTCGTAGGAGTCTACGCTCAGGTGCCAGCTTTAGCGTAGGTGTCATCAACATTCCTTACATTAAGGGTCATTCGCAGTCGCAACACGATCTTCGTGTCAACCACCTTAAGCTTCACCTCATGGAAAAGCTTCGAAAAGGTGACACTTTTGCACTCTGGAACGATTCACAGTTCGTCGTTTTACTCCCAGGTGTTGATCATGATCTCATGGAGAAAATTCTGCACCGCATTTTAGACAACTATCCAAATAACGATACCATCGTCATCAATCAGATCAAGCATCTGACCGCGGATTTACATCAATCTATCAGTAATTAATCAAACTGTCTTAATTAGGCAGTTTTTTTCATGTCACACGGATGTCACGCAGATGTTCTCCAGTTGTCACAATAAATGATTATAATTTAACTATATTATTTTCATATAATTGAGGGGTTCTTAATAATTTGCGTTTTGGAGGATACTTATGAGTAAAAAAATGAAAAAGCTTATGGCATTATTGCTGACTGCGATTTTGGTCATCAGTAGTACGCCGATCAACACCTTTGCAGATTTAGCAACTTTTTCGATCAATGTTGATCAGATTACGAAGACAACCGCTAAGGTCAATGCAACAGGTAGCACAACAGGATCTTCAATTGAATATCAAATTTCACCTGCTGGCGCTATCGACTCAAGCACCGGAAATATTACAGGATTACAGCCTAGCACAACTTACACGGTTAGTGCCAAGGAAACCATCACTGGAAGCGTGACGAATACTTATGATATTTATATGAGTGGACTTAAGTACTTTTATTCTGATGGGATCAATGAAGTACGCATCTATCCATATTTAGATTCATCACTTGATATCAACTGGAAAGAACACAGCAGTATCTTTGGAACCTTTTATACTCCTGACTCTATCAACATCACCTCACCAACCACTATAACGAATGATTCTGTACCAGTTACCTTCACCACTTTACCACAATATACACTTACTATCTCCGTTGGTAATGGCGGTATTCTAGTGGATTCAAATAATCAAATCTATCAACCTGGTAGCACGACCATCAACGTCGAAAAGGATCAAGTATTTTCATATAAAACTTATGCAAACGCAGGTTTCGATGGTGGTATTACTGGTTCATACACCGTGTTAGGTACTCCAGATGAATCTGTAACCGTTAGCTTTACATCAAAAAGCCCAGTTTACGAACTACTATTTTATAATCACGGAGGATTCTTCTCCGGACTTGACGGTGACGGTATCTCCATTAGTGGCCATACCCCTTGGGATGATGTCCTTTCTGCCAGTATGACTGCCGATGCTGATCTCGATGCATATGCTTTAAAAGCACTTGCAACGATCACACTTGCTGTTACTGTATCTGATGGCGACGACAGTGGTTCTTCTCTTGTTGAGGTTAACTTCTATCAAGAAGGTGTCGATTCTCAGTATTTCGGAAATGTAACCTCTGAAACGATAGTAACCTTTGAATACCAAATCCCTGAAACTGAAGATGGCCTTCTATTAGATGGATTCACTTATTTAGAGACGACCAATAGCATGAAAGTCTATCAGAAAATACTGAACTATGATTTATGTGACCTTTATGCGACTACTGGTGCAGCAGCAATTATCGCTACCGCTGAAGCGCCAGTCATCGTTCACATACCTGTTCAAAAAACAGCACCTGTTGTTACTTCTACTTTCACAGATGGCATCACCATCCCAGATGGTGGTACACACAGTTATAAACTTACCATCAACGATGCAGATGAAGTACATTTTGCACAAATGTTCGTCTACTATAATTCCGAAGCACAACATTACGAGATTGCAAAGGTGTCTTCTTTTGGCAACACTGCGTCGTACGACATATCTTTAACGCCACCTTCTAATCGATTTGCACCAGGCTCACACACGATTACATTCTATGCGATAGACGCAGATGGATTGAAGAGCGAAGAGGTCACTTTTGAGTTTATTGTTCCTGAACCACGAACAGAAGAACCTACTGAAAACACCAATCCACCAGCAACTGAGCCAGTTGTTCAAGGACCTCAAGGAACGGTTACCGTATCGTATGTCGATCAAGAGGGTAATGCATTAGCACCTGCGTTCTCGTTCACAGGTACCATCGGAACAAACTATGCGACTTCAGCTAGAAACTTTGAAGGTTTCACTTTAGTTGAAACACCTGCAAATGCAACCGGTTCTTTTACCGATGCAGGTATAAGCATCTCCTATGTCTATTCTAATGACACCCTCGTCGTTGAAGAAGAAGCAGTTGCACTCGGCGATGCAAATGAAGAAGTTACAACTGAGACCACTTCTACGCCTTCTGAAGAATCATCAGAAGTTGTGCTTGATGAAGCCACTCCACTCGGTGATGCTTTACCAAAAACGGGCCAAGTATCACCTGAACTATTCTATGGTATCGGTGGATTGATTTCAGCTGCTGGTGTATATCTGAAGCGTAAAAAATAACCCGGTTAGTTCATAAGCCGCGTTTCTAAGGAAACGCGGCTTCTTTCGTTTTTTCGAAGCTTAAGGTATAATGGTAGTATAGTAATTCTTAGGAGATGGTATGGAACGGCTGAAAAAAGTATTGGCACCAGAGACGATAAAACAGATTATCCGATATCTGATCACTGGCTTCACGGCCTTCGGCATCGAATATGCCCTTTATGTCATGCTCCTCAAATGGGCAGGTCTGCATTATATTCTGGCTAGTGTCATCGTTTATGCGCTGGTCTTTTGGTTTTCGTTTCTCGTCAACCGCATCTGGTCGTTCAAGTCAAAAGGGAACATCAAACGTCAATTTATACAGTACGGTGCACTATTCGCATTTAATCTAGTGGTCTCCAACATCTTCTTAATGAAGCTTTTCACGGATGTCTTCGGCATCAGCGAACTTATCTCTCCGTTTCTTAAGATGGCCTGCGTGGTCTGCTGGAACTTCCTGATCTACAAATATATCATATATAAAGAGTGAGGTCTTTATGGAAGCGCTTTTAAAAGGAAAATCATTAGTACTGGTCATTCCAGTTTATAACGAGGAAAAAGCACTACGTGCCAACTTCCACGAAATCAAACGATTATTAGCAGAAGATGGCATCCACCCGTGTTTCCATTTCGTGGACGACGGTTCAAGAGATGGCACCTGGCAGGTGGTGTCCGCGCTGTCCAGCGAGTACGAAGGCGTTACGGGCATAAAATTCGCACGTAACTTCGGTAAGGAAATCGCGCTTAGGGCGGGTGTCGAATCCGTCGATGCTGATTTATACCTTACCATGGACTCAGACCTCCAGCATCCACCTCGGTACATAAAGGACATGCTGGAAGTCATGGCACGTGAGGGCTGTGATATCGTGGATGGTGTGAAGGCCTCCAGAGGTCACGAGTCTTTTAAACACCGTTTCGTGGCAAAGAGCTTTTATAAGGTTCTAAAATCCATTACTGGCCTGGAAATGGATAACTCCTCCGACTTCAAGCTCATGAACCGTCAGGTCATCGATGCGCTGAGGGAGTTCCACGAGCGCAACCTGTTCTTTAGAGGCATCGTCAGCTGGGTCGGCTTTAAAACGGTGAAATTTCCTTTTGAAGTGGACGATCGCACACTTGGAGAGACGCATTTTTCAGTGGGTAGGCTGTTTTTACTGGCCATGAGCGCCATTTTATCCTATACGAGCAAGCCTTTGTATCTCACTATCTTCAGTGGCATTTTATTTTTACTTTTCGCGCTTATTATGGGCATACAAACGCTTTATAATTTCTTTTTCGGTCACGCCATCTCCGGATTCTCAACTGTGATACTACTGATTCTGATTACCGGATCCATGATCATGCTTTCGCTGGGAATCATCGGCGTTTACATCGCACGGATTTATGAAGAAATAAAAAGACGCCCGAGATACATCATCGAGCGCCGTGTATAACTAAAAATCAAAAAAAGAAGCACGGGATATTCGTATCCTGTGCTTTTTATTCATTTAATGGCTATTGATGTTCTGCAGGCTTCTGTTTTGCCATTTTTACCTGTTTTTTCGCATTTAGTCGTATCGCCACAGTCCCCCCTATGGAAACAAGTGAGATGATGAGTCCCACGACGAACCCTTCTGGTACATAGGTCATGGTGATTTCATGGGTTCCAGCGGGCACATCAAACATCATCAGTGCCTTTTTCAGTGGATTCACTTCAACCTTCGCCCCATCGACTTTCACTGTCCAGCCTGGATCATAGGGAATCGATGTATACATGACGCCATCCTGAGCTGCTGTTACCGTCCCTTCAATCTTCGTGGATTTAAATGTGGTGATATCCCAAGGCTCATCTGCGAGTACGCCATGGATTCCTTCATAAACGTCTTCATTAAACGTTACTACCTGAAGGTTATAATAGCCTTCCTTTGCGGCATGGGTTTCAAACTCGAGCTTGATTTCGGTGCCTGCTTCAAGTACACCTAAATCGATGATCAATCCCCGTCTGGTTTCATATTCGATGGTTTCCTCTAAAACCGTCACCTTCGTTTTATAGGAACGGTTTGCAAACATATAAAGGTACATTTGCTTCGTTTCTGGTGCAAAGAACTTCAGTGTGGCGTTACCCACCTTGCTGCTGTCATTATTTCGATAGCTGTAACGGATATTATCAAACGATTTCTCCGTCATGTTATCGTAAACCGCTTCGCTGATGGGCACGTCGTCATAAAGGTTCGCCGGAAGTCCCGTAGCGGCGAGGACGAAATCCTCCTGTACATCAAACGGGCTTCGGTGGCTGTTGTTCCAATTATAAACCATGGTATCCACCACAAATCCCAGCGATAAAGGATACTTATTTTCATACAGGGTCACTTTTTCCGTTTCCAAAACCTTTTGATAACCCGCATTTTCGTCTGTACCCTGACCTTCTCGACCGATGAGGTACTTCACATTATAAAGGCTGTTGATCAGTGGTGTGGAAGCCACAAACTGATAGCGATTGGATTCAGGGGAGGCAGAAAGGCCGATAGCGCGGTTATATCTAGAGACATCGGCATTTGCAGTGGAAGAGAAGAACGAGATGCCACGGTAACCATATAAGGCGGGGTCGTTTGTACTATACCACTTCACCATTTCTACACGGTAATCGCCTGGATCCTTTTCGTAAATTTGCTCAAGTGCTTCATCCACCTGCTCATCTAAGAACGGATAGCTGGTTCTGCCTGAGCTTCCAGTGGTCGCCGTGCCTAGAATTCCTGACAGCAGGATTTCCGCGAGGAACATCACGCAAAGGGCGATGGTAAAGGCACGTGGTCTAATGACTGCGTAACGGTGCGCCATGAACAAGATCGTATATAGACCGAGTGCGACTAATGTGACATAAAATACCGTCTCTTTAAGGTCGAATTGCTCCCCGATAATCAAATAGACCAAGAGGCCGAAGCTGATGGCCCAAAAATGTTTTTTCGGTGTTTCCTCGTAATGCTGGAAGGCTTGATAAGCCCAGGTGAGGACGAGGAAGCTGAAAATGAAAGCAAATCGGTAAGGCACTTCGTTCGGGAAGTGGAAGGCATGCCAGATAAAGTTAAGATAGTTGATGTTAAAGCTCATAATGAAAAACACGATCAGTGCAAAGCTAAACACCTTCTCCTTCACTCTGATACCACTGGAAACGAAATAGACGATCAGGAAATAAAGCCCGATAAAGCTGCTATAGATATTAGGAAGTCCCGCTTTAACAGTCGGCTGCGTGCCTGGCAGCATATTATTTAAGATTTCCAGGACGGAGTAATAAGCCTTAAACTCCGTAGGGAAGTTTATCGCTGTTGCATGTGAAAGCTGGAGTCCCTTATAGGTAGGAATCAGCACCACAGCGGCGATACCCACTGCCAGCAGTGACGTCCCTGCGACGATTAGCGTTTTTCTCACCAGTTTCCCGATGTCGAAGCCTGATTGCTTCGTAAAATAAAGCACGAAGAAATAAAATAAGATAAACTCACAGATGAAGTACCCTACATAAAAATTACTGATCAGCGCGATGGCCAGTGTCACGATGTAAAGGATGACCCCCTCACCATCTATTAACCGGTGTAGTCCTAGGATGATTAGCGGCAGTAGTGCCATGGCATCCAGCCACATGATATTCCAGTAGTACCCCATAGCGAAACCGCAAAAGGCATATAAAAGACCAAAGGCGGTGATGGTGTAGTCTTCACGTTTAAAGAGATGCTTGATGTAAATAGCGAAAAAGGCACCTGCCAGCGCGATTTTAATCGCAGTGGCCAGCATCATAAACTCGCGTAAATACTCTCTCGGGAACAGAACTGAGAAGATATAAAGTGGGCTGAAGGCGTAGTACGCCATGATGAGGAAAAAATTCGTCCCCATGCCGATGTTTTCCGAATAAAATATGGATTCGAAATTTTGAAGCTTATGATGTAACTCCTGTAAAAATGGATAATACTGATGCCAGCTATCGATAACCATAATTTGCTGTTCGCCGAACGGAAAAAGCTCGATGACGGCAAACCCGATCATCATGACCACGAAGGCGATGGCAAAAGTAGCCAGGATGTATTTGTGTGTTTTTATAAATGTCTTGATATGACCCATGGAATCCCCCTAACTGAATGGCGCAATTCTTATTTTCATATATATATCCTATTATACATCATACAATCTAGGAAATTGAATAATAACTTGATATGCCTATAGAATTGATAATGATAATCGTTCGACCGTTTTTTTCTAAACACCTTTTTTAACTGTCACGCGTGACAATTGTTTTAACCGTTTCAATACATAACGAAATGGTAAAAGTATTATGTAAACATTTGTTAACTATTTTGACACCAGATTTTAACATCACAAGGTCGGGTTGGGATGGGTTTTCATTAAATCAATTGCAGAGGGGGTGCTAAGTCTCGATTAAGGAAATGGGGCTTCACAATAGAAATATCTATTAAAGAAGGATGCTTTGATGCAGGCTTCTCAGCTGGGCACTTGAAACCTGCGGAGCGAATAGTGCAACCGACCTTTCTTTATCACTTAAAGAGAGGAGAATTTTATGAGGTATTCAAAATTAATTTTTGTATTAATGCTGACACTGATCTTAGTGTTCGGTAGTAGCATAAGCGCATTTGCAACGATTCTTCCACCCGTGGATAAAGACCTGCTTATGCTAGATGTAGAACCAAACGGCAGTGGAACAATTACAGGAACGTCTGAGGGATGGTATAACGACGGTACAGAAATCTCTATTACCGCAGTTCCAAATACGGGCTATGCATTCAAATATTGGGATGTTGAGATCGATGGACCAGGTAATGATTATACGTCGACTAACATTAATCTGATATTTAACATTACTAAAAATACCAAATGTACAGCTTATTTTGAAAAAACATACCACTTAAATGTATCTGTATATTCTAGCTCTGATGGTATGGGAACCGTCAGTGGTACTGGTGATTATAAAAAAGACGACATGGTTCCTGTCCAAGCTTATCCAAATGATGGATACCGTTTTGTAAAATGGATTGTCAAAGTGTATGACAGACATCCTAATGAAGAAGATTTAACCCCTTCTCAACCATCAAGCTTTGACTACAAAATGCCTGACAAAAATGTCGATTTGTTTGCCGTTTTCGCAGAAAACCCGGATTTAACGATTTTAGTTGATCCTAGCGAACCAGCAATCGGCGAAGTTACTGGTGCAATAACCGGAAAAGTACTCCCTGGAACTTCAATTACTTTAACTGGTAACCCAACCGTTCGCGGTGCATACTTCAATGGCTTCACTTTTAACCCTGAAATTACACTTACTGGTACGACTCCTGATTCTGTGACTTTCGTTATGCCAGATGGCGATTTAGAGGTTACTGCTCATTTTGGAATGTATGACCTCAAAGGCGTAAGACTTGTTCCTTCTCCTGCAGACAAAGGAAATCCAGCACTTGATGAAAATGCATTAACTGGACCTCCTGACTTTGATGGTTATTATTACTATGGCGAAACGTATAATGTAATTCCAAATCCTATTGAAAACTGGCGTTTTGTCGGTTACAATTGGAAATGTGTTTCAGGTCCTGAACCAGAAGTTGCAAAAGTAATGGTAGCACTTGAATCATCACCTTATATGTCAGTCGATCCTGACTACGATTTTTCTATCCATGGATGCAACACTGAAATCACCGTCTACTATGAAGAAGATCCTTATATCATGGCCACTGTTAAATATCAAAATCAAAGCGGTGGCACCATTAGACCTGATGACAGTGTAAAAATCTATTTGAATGATCCATACAGCATTACACAACCAAACATTACTGGTTATGTAAACCCAGGTTCAGTAGCATCTGGTGTCGTTACAGATGTTGAAACTGAACTGGTCATCATTTTCAAATACGATGTACCACAAGTCATCACTAATACGGTCACTGAAACTGTCGTCGTCACTCAAACTGTCACTGTTCCTGCAACTACTGCACCAACTACTGAAGCTGTGATTCCAGAAGAAGAAACGCCACTTGGCGCAGCCATGATCGGTTTCAACTTCGACGAAATCTTAGAGCCAGTTCCTGTAGTTGAAGAAGCACCTGAAGAGTTATTACCAGTTGAGGAAACGCCACTTGGCGATGCGTTACCACAAACTGGACAGATTCCAGCAGACCTCTTCTATGGCATCGGCGGATTAGTATCTGCTATGGGTGTCTACCTCAAACGTAGAAAATAGGCCAGAAAATGGGCAAAAGCAAACTGAACGTTAGCAAACTGAACTGAAAACACCAACCCACCTAAAAAGCCCCCCTAATCTTTCGCCACTAGGCAAGATTCAGGGGGGCTTTAATAATGCAAATTTGGTTATATAGGATTAACTTACTTCTTAGCGACCAATGCTTGGACGATAAACGAAGCCACGTCTTCAGCGTAGGTACCTGTACCGAAGCCTGCATCGTAACCAAGCTCTTTAGCGAGCTCGTACGAGATTCTCGGGCCGCCGGCACAGACGATCATTTTGTCTCTGATGCCTTCAGACTCTAAGAGTTCGATGAGCTGCGTCATGTTAGGGATGTGAACATCCTTTTGCGTGACGATTTGTGAAACGATGATGGCATCCGCATTCAGTTCGATGGCTTTTGCCACGAGCTCCTCGTTTGGCACTTGAGCACCGAGGTTATGCGCTTTAATACCATGATAGCGCTCAAGGCCGTAATGACCATCGTAGCCCTTCATGTTCATGATCGCATCGATACCGACTGTATGGGCATCTGTTCCTGTACAAGCACCGACGATCACCACATCTCTACCGATATGCTCCTCGATATACGCTTCTACCGCATACTTGTCCATAACATCTGAATCCACTTTTGGAACTTCGATTTGAGTGAAGTCCACTGTATGCGCACATTTACCGTACATGATGAAGAAGGTGTAACCGACGCCGAGGTCCTGTGCAGATACCACGGCTGGTTCTTCAATACCCATTTTTAGTAAAAGCTGCTTTGCCGCTTCTTTACTCTCTTCACAGAGAGGAATAGGCAGTGTAAACGAAAACTGCATCATACCATCGTTCATGGTATCGCCATATGGCTTAATTTTCGTTAAATCTAAACCGTTCGTTACGCTCATACTATTTACCTCCCAACATCATCGGAACAAATGGGTTGAAGTAACGGCTACCTTTTTGTGTAACGCCGTCGAGGCCTTTTCCGCCGTCCATTTTACGTGTAACAGACGCGAATTTGCCTTGCTCGATGGTGGACATGATGCCGATTTCTTCGATTTCTTCTAACAGGTCAGCCGCTTCCTTAAGCACGCTTTGCGCACGCTTTTGGATGATGCCGTCCTTTTTAAACTCCACCTCGTCTCCGAAATGACGCATGTTGTTAAAGATATATTTCGCATTTTCGATGGAAAGTGCACGGTCTTGTAAAAGGGGTGTGTGGATCGCTTCTGTCGGCATGCCTAAAAGCTGTAAGCCTTGGTTCGTCATGATGGAAACCACGTTGAAAAGGGCATCCTGAATATGGCCTTTAAAAATGTTTCCTGTCATGTACTTGGTTGGTGGCATATACTTAAGTGGCGCTTTAGGGAAGATTTCTCTCGCCATTTGCGCTTGTGAAAGCTCTAAGAGGAAGCCATCTTCTGTGTCTGGGTTCATCTCGAATGCGTGACCTAAGCCCATTTGCTCCTCAGGAAGTCCAGCGAGTAAAGCATATTGCTCGTTGATGAACTGTGATGCTAATACCGTGTGTGCCTCTTCGATGGCGTCTGAAGTGGTGAGGTAATTATCCTCGCCAGTGTTGATGATAATACCCGCGAAGCCATTGATAATACGCGAAAAATACTGGTCAACCAGTGTACGCTGCATATTAATGTCTCGGAAAAGGATGCCGTAAAGCGCGTCGTTCAGCATGACGTCTAAGCGCTCAATCGCTCCCATAGCAGCGATTTCAGGCATACAAAGTCCCGAACAGTAGTTACAAAGTCTGATATAACGGCCAACCTCTGCACCCACTTCATCAAGCGCTTTTCGCATGATGCGGAAGTTTTCCTGTGTGGCATACGTACCACCGAAGCCTTCAGTCGTCGCACCATATGGCACGTAGTCCAGTAAGCTCTGTGCAGTGGTTCTGATGACGGCGATGATGTCAGCGCCTTGACGTGCTGCCGCTTGTGCTTGAAGCACGTCCTCGTAGATGTTACCTGTCGCTACGATAACATAAAGGTATGGCTTAGGACCTTCGCCAAGTGTGCTTAAAAATTCATCTCTTTGTGCGCGGTTTGACTTGATGCGCGTTACCGTGTTTGCCGCTACTTCTTCGATGGCTTTCACGATTTTCGCTTCGTCCTGTACAGGGACGGTCACGAGGTCGATTTCACCCTTTGCGATGCCTTCTGCGATCTCTTGTGACGTTTTTCCTAACGCTACCATGGCATTGCCTAACCAGAACGCCGCACCTTCTGATAAGCCGCCACCTTTTTTGATATTATCGACGACGACGTTTGGCAGTGGTCTCTCGATTTCATCGATGCCATCTACGCCGAGTAATCTCACGATGGTACGCTCAACCGCCACCGTGGTGTGCTTGTCGATGAATTTTTGCGTATCCTCTGCGATCACGCGTGCTGACTGTCTCGCTTTATCGACGATGCTAAAATCTAAATTTAACTTACTCGTCATGTGATCCTCCTAATCATTTGTCACCTAAAATAGCCTTTGCTCTAAGGATGATACGTCTGTCCAGTCCCATGAGCTCCGAAATTCTCAGTGCCTCTTTTGGTATTTCCTGAAGGCTACTCACCTCGGATAACCGGTAATCCATATATTCGTGCAGCAAGGCCACGCCTTCTGCTTCGATTTTATCTCTGATTTCGTTTAGGTCAATGCCTGACAGGCCATTGACTTGGTAATGTGTCGTTTCAGGTACGCTGGTCAGCCCATCGAAGTGCGTGGTGATCACTGATCGGGACTGAAACCCGCTTAAATGCTCGATCAGCGCTCTGGAAATCGCATATCCCTCCAGTGGGTTAGTGCCTCTGGCGAGCTCGTCGATGAGGATGAGCCCCAGTTCATTTTCCCGTTTGATGGCCTGCTCGATCTCTACGATTTCGCCACCGAAGGTACTCAGCCCCATATCGATGGATTGAAAATCGCCCACTGAGATAAACAGGTAATCGAAAATGGGAATTTCAGCGTGACCACATGGCACGAAAAAACCATACTGTGCCATGGCCACCACTTGACCGATCATTTTAAGCGACACGGTCTTGCCGCCCATGTTAGCGCCTGTGATTAACGTCACTGCTTTCTTGAGGGAAACGCTTATGGGTGTAAACGTCTTTCCAGTACGCTCTAAACTATAGGCGACCTTTAGGTGCCTGCCTTCTATGATGGTCACATCTAACGACGGGGTTAGCGTCGGTCTGATTAAATGAAAGGCCACAGAAAACTGCGCTTTAGCGATCAACAGATCGATTTCGCCGATTTTCTGGGTGTTATCCAGCAAAAGGGCAAGAAAGGTCTCAAGCGTTTTCGTGAGCTTTTTACGCACTTCATACTCTTCATCTTCTTCCTCCAGCAAAAGCTGGTCCTTTTGCGTTTTGAAGCTTTCGTCAATTTTAACGCTGAAAAGGCTATACATCGGTACATCTGAACGATAAGTGAAGCGTTCATCGGATTTGATTCTGGAAAGTAGCGCCACATCGCGCACCGATATTCTGAGATCACCACTGGCACTAACGGGATATCCCTCGTCGATTAACATGTCGATTCGACTTTTCAGCTGCTGCTTTGCTTGCTTGTCTAGAAGCTCAAGCCTATTTCGAATCTTCGTGAGACGCTCAGAATAGAGGCTGTAGATGTAGAAGGTTCCGACCCCGCTGTGTTCCGGATCGAGCAAATCGATGATGGCATCTGTGGGCTCTAAAACATAGGCCCCTACTGTTCTGTTCCAATGCAGCCCTTTCAGGGCTTCTGTAATCTTTCGCATGACCATGGCGAGCTGCTTCACTTCGAATAATTCAGTGACAGATAGCGTCTCGCCTTCGGCGATGCGATCAAAGGTGTTATCTAGCTGCTTCACCTCTTTTAAGAGGGATTTGAGCTCTAGTACATTCGCACGCTGTCTCTGGTACAAATCCATCGCAGCTGCGAGTCTGTCATAGGCTGTTTCCAGCATTTTGATGTCCGCTCGTAAAAAAGGCTTCAGCGATTTTTTCGCATTTTCACCATAGGGTGATGACAGCTGTAAACGTTCAAAGATAAAGCCGAGATCGAGATCCTCAAAATTTTTCTTGCTGAGATATGCGGATTTCATGTCGCCTCCAGATAAGAAAATCGCATTAAGCAATCTTCTTTGTTTATGCCATCACGTCGATGGTGGGGATTTCTGGTACTCTTCGTTGCATCGCTTCGATGAAGCGCTCTGAATCGTAAAAGTAGCCTGCTGGTGCATAGGGATTTACGGTGATTGCCAGTAGCTTGATGCCATACCTTACGCGAATGTCCACGCCGATGCGTTTAAAGTAAAGCCAATCCTTATGCTCCACAAACAGCTTCGTGGCATCCCCTATGATCCATCTAATTTGCTTATAATGGGGTGTGGTTTGAACCACATCCATGACGGTTTTCGTAACGAGTGCCCCTGGAACGATGATGGTGCGCGTCCTGTCGTGGATGGCCTCTGCGATGGCCCTACCCGCCCCTAGTGCGGTGGTAACCTCCGCGAGAAGATTGGCACAGCCGTCCTCATCCACTAGCATGGGCCGCATCTGTGCTTCGGCCTCATCCCATAGACTCAGGATGGCTTCCTCAGTGATGGGTTTTAGCTGAAAAAGTGAGGCACGGTACGCGGTCTGCTCCACGGTTTTTCCCATGTCTCGGCTGACCACGGCGCCAGTGGATAAAATGCAGGCATCCGTGATGGCAGGAGAGGCTGATGAGGTCCGGTCCAGTGCACCGTCCACTAAAACAGTGTGGGCACCGTAGGACATCATGCGCTCTGATACCTCGCGGATGGCTTTGTTGGTGGTGGGGCCTCCCAGCTGTACATAGCCGTCTGAAAGGGCCCGACCAATAATCACCCTGCCCATGGCGGTGTGATGCTCAGTGACTTCCAGAATGGCCATTTTAACTTCTGAAAGGTTAAAGAGCATCTCCGCTGTGGCGACGAGTGCATTTTTTCGAATAAAGATCATCGGCTTATCGGTTTTCGTGACGATGTCTTGACGTTCCCCATCTCTCCCTATGGACGTCAAGCCAGCGACCAGACCTTCTCGGTCCATCTCTTCCAGCAGATGATTTAAAGTCACGGTCTTACCTGCGTTTTTCGCCATGCCTACGATGGAAATGATTTTATATTCATTTTCAAAAAGGTCAAGCAGTCGCATGAAAACCTCCATCATTCCTTATACCACACGAGAGTCCTTCTATTTATCTTACTCTTCGTGATGTGTTCTCTTTGCTCTCTCTAATTCTTTAAGCTCGATTGCGACACGGTTTCCTTGTAAGAGACCGCCTACGCCGAAGAGCTTGTGCTCTTTTTGAGCGGCTGTTTCCACAGCGCCTTCCACATCGAACTCATAAGAAGTCGGTTGTGTGTAAGTGGTGATAACGCCTTCGTAGTTTCTGAGGATAACGCGCTCAGGTGATTGCGAAATCATGTACTGTGGCATTACAGGAATTTTTCCGCCGCCGCCTGGTGCATCGACGACGAAAGTTGGTACACAGTAGCCAGACGTATGGCCGCGGAGACCCTCGATGATTTCGATCCCTTTAGAAACCGGTGTTCTGAAGTGCTCGATACCCATAGAAAGGTCACATTGGTAGATGTAGTATGGTCTAACGCGCATGACGACGAGGTCGTGTACGAGATCTCTCATGATGTGTACGCTGTCGTTGATGCCTTTGAGAAGTACCGATTGGTTACCCAGTGGGATACCAGCATCTGCCATCAATGCACATGCTTTTTTCGTTTCTGGCGTGATTTCTTTAGAGTGGTTGAAGTGTGTATTTAACCAGATTGGGTGGTATTTCTTAAGCATGTTCACGAGTTCTGGTGTGATTCTTTGTGGGCAAACAACTGGCGTTCTAGATCCGATACGGATGATTTCCACATGTGGAATCGCTCTAAGCTTGCTGATGATGTACTCGAGGAGGTCATCTGAAACTAAAAGTGCGTCGCCGCCTGATAAGAGAACGTCTCTAACCACAGGTGTCTTAGCGATATACTCGATTGCAGCATCAATTCTGTTTCTAGGAACGCCACCGTCGTTATGACCTGCAAATCTTCTTCTCGTACAGTGTCTGCAGTACATAGAGCACATGTCAGTGATCAGGAAGAGTACGCGGTCTGGGTATCTGTGTGTGATGCCTGGAACTGGAGAATCGCCATCTTCGTGAAGTGGATCGTCCATGTCTGCAGAGCATTGGTAAGTTTCATAGATGGTAGGTACCGCTTGCATTCTCACTGGGCATTTTGGATCATCTTTGTCCATGAGGAGTGCATAGTATGGAGTAATTCCCATTCTAAGAAGCTCAAGTACTTTTTCTACGCCTTCGATTTCCTTATCTGTGAGGTTGACCACTTGCTTTAATTGATCAAGTGTCGTAATTCTGTTTCTAACTTGCCACTCCCAAGAATCCCACTCTGCCTGGGTGACGTTTTTCCACATTTCGATTTCAGTATAATGTCTCATCTTCTTACCCCTTTAATAATGATAGATTATTTAAACGTAAACACATGATTGGATACGAATCGTTTCTTAAGCGTATAATTCTTCGTAGATTTTTCTGAGGACTGCACTTTCTCTCATGATCTGGAGTGTGATTTCTGCATGGCCTTTCGTATAGCCATTTCCTACGATCATGGTGACGTCTTTACCGACGCCTTCAGCGCCAAGTGCCGCTTTCGTAAAGCTGGTTGCCATACTGAAGAAGTAGACCATACCATCGTCTTTAGTGGCGAGTATCGACGACATTTCAGTGTTTGGAACGTTTACACAGTTGATGACGAGGTCGCACATTTTACCATCTGTAAGGGCTTCCACTTTTCTAAGCACTTCTACAGCATCAGTTGCGTCTGCCACGATAAATTCGTCTGCAAGGCCAGCACCCATTACGCGGTCCTTCGCGTTATCGTTATGCTGGAGGCAGAATACTTTGCCAGTAACGCCTGCGCGTTTTTTTGCTTCATATAAGCAAAGCATGCCTGATTTGCCAGCGCCGCCGATAACGAGTACGGTATCGCCTGGTTTAACGAGCTTCGCTGTCTGTGCTGGAGCACCTGCGACGTCCAGTACAGAAAGGGCTAAATTCTCAGGAATATCCGAAGGAATTTTTGCATATAAGCCGCTTTCGAAGAGGATGGCTTTTCCTTTTATGTCGACTTGGTCGATGTTTTTTCTAATTTCGATAATTTCTTCGATGACGAGGGGTGTTAATGAAAGCGATACTAAAGTTGCGATCTTATCGCCCACTTTCAGGTCGGTTTTGCCGATTAATGCATCGCCGATTTGTGCCACTGTACCGATGAGCATACCGCCTGATCCAGTTACTGGGTTTTTATGTTTTCCTTGAGTAGCGACGATTTCCATCATGATTTCTTTGATTTTTGCTTCATCGCCTTCAGCTTGTTGTTTGATTTGTGTAAAAGATGCCGAGTCGATATTCAATGTTTGAACGTCGATCAAAATTTCGTTATCGTAGATTTCCATGTCATTAGAGATGATTTGCGCCGGTTGTGGCAGAATGCCCTTTGGCTCGATGACGCGGTGTGTACCGAATTTACAACCTTTTTTCATAAATTGCCTCCCAAATACCATTATTCGCTTTTGCATTTACCGCTTTACATAATTGCAAGTTCTATGCCAAAGGATTAACAAACGCTAAAAACCTTTAAAATGCCCATTTACTAATAAAAGCTCTTTGAAAATCGGGTAAGCGGCTTCGAAACAAATAAAAAATCGCCGAATTTTCGGCGATTTAGTGTTTACTCTTCGATATTGAGTTTTTTAAGCCGGTACTGGAGCGTCTGTCTCGGTACCTTTAAGGCTTTTGCAGCCAGTGTCGTGTTGCCGTTTGCTTTAGCCATCGCATCCTTGATGAGCTCAGCTTCGGCTATTTCCAGTGCTTTAACCAGTCCCAAGCTCGCATCCGCATGACTTAAGGGTGCCTTAGGCGCTTTTGTATGGTAAAACTGTTTAAGGTTATAGGGCAGGTCAGCTACCTGGATAATATCGCCATCCACAAAGTTGACAGCCCCTTCGATCACATGCTCAAGTTCACGGACGTTACCGTCCCAAGGGTAATCTAGGAACAGTCGCATCACTTCCTGTGAAACGCTTTTAATGCCTCGATACAAAAGGCCATTATATTTTTTTATGAAAAACTGGGTTAAGAGCGGGATATCCTCTTTACGGTCGGAAAGCTTTGGAATCCAAAGGGTTACCGTGTTGAGGCGATAGTATAAGTCACGTCTAATCAGTCCCAGGTCGATGGCGAGATTGGGCTCGATGTTCGTCGCTGCGATGATTCTTACATCGACTTTTCTTTCCCGCGTATCACCGATCCTTCTGATTTTACCATCCTGAAGTACCCTTAAAAGCTTCGCCTGAAGCTCCTGGGGCATGGAGTTGATTTCATCTAAAAACAGTGTCCCCGTATCGGCAAGTTCAAACAGACCAGGTCTATCAACCGCGCCTGTAAAGCCACCTTTAACCGTTCCGAAGAGGATTCCCTCCAGTAGCGATCCCGGCAGTGCCGCACAGTTTTGCGCGATAAACGGATGGTTTTTTCGTTTGCTGCTATTATGGATGGCTTGGGTCAGCAGTTCCTTGCCCGTTCCCGTTTCGCCGTAGATGAGTACTGCGATATCCGTGGCAGCCGCTTTCATGGCCACTGCTTTGACGCGGTTAAACTCGGCATGTGTCGTGATGATGTCTTCGAAACGGTAGCCGTCTGAGGTGGTCTTCACACCGGTATGGACAGGAGGTTCGCCCGTCTCGCCGATAAACTTCGATTGGAGGTCGATTACTTTTTCAGTCAGTTCCTTATAGGTGGTGATATTACGAGAAATCTCTATGGCGCCTTCGATCTGATCCTCATTCATGATTGGGAGGGTCGTATTGATGGTGGCGATGTTCTTACCGCGATAGGTACGGTAGGTTTGCTCACGATTTAAGATGGGCATACGCGTTTGAAGTACCTGAAGAAGCGTACTTTCCTCTTCTTTCAGGGAGGGATAGATCTCCGTAATGTGCTTTCCGATGGACTCTTCAATGTTAATATCGTCTAGAAGTGCGGAATTTCGATTACAATAGATCAAATGACCTCGATTGTCCACGATTTGCACGCCATCACTGATGTATTCAAGCATAATTTTCACTTGCTCTAGATTTAATAGCGGGTGCATAATCATTCCTCCACTTCGATAAATAAACGCCGAATTTTCGGCGCATGCCCAATTTTCGGCGTTTTGTTTTCTATAATATGACGCCTCGCCCGTAGTCTTTTGCCAGAATCAACTTCTCATAGGCCAAATCTAAAAACTTGTCCTCTGAAACCCATTGATCCATGGACAATACAGCGAATCGACAGGTGATCGACTCTTCAATTCCAAAATCAAGGGCTTCCAGCACGTGTTTAAGCTGCTCTGCCTCTGAATACGCCACATTCTCACTGATGCCTGGCATGAGAAGTGCAAAGGTGTCCCCTTTAACGCGAGCGATGATGGCACCTGTGTTCGCTAAAACTTTCGACCTTTGAATAAAGTCCTTCGATGTCTGGATGACTTCGATGATGACCTGGTCACCTGTGTTATAGCCATACTTTCGGTTAATTTCACCGAGCTCGTCCACATCATAAAATAGGATCGACGACACGGTCCCGAGCATGAAACACCTTTCAAACTCGAGCGAGAGCACATTTTTAAGTTTTTCTTCAGTGTTGATCATCAGTAGCTCACCACTGATGATCCCTTCCTTTTTAACCAGCGCTTTCATCTGTCGGTTTAACTTCGCCTCAATATTAAGGTAAATCACGTGTCCGAAGAACATCAGAATCACCGTATAAATGACGAATGATATATAGATCTCAGTCCACTTGGTAAGCTTTCCTGCGTGAAGCAGTGTGGTCGGTAAAACGCTGATGACAAACGCCAGAAATATCAATATCCTGAGCATGTCTCTACCCATTTTATTCGATGCGTGCTTCGAGTTCTTAAAAAGTGCCATAGGACTCCCCTTTAACCACTTATAGACTTGTTAACTTTCAGTGATAATGATCTGTACAGTTGATGGCGCTTGGTTTTCACCTGCTATTTCCAATGTATAATAGAGTTCGATGTGAAGCTTTCCTTCGTCGTGCCAATCAATTCGCTGTCCACAGGTGGTCATCAAAAAAGTACCATAGGGCGTGTGATAAACGTTTTCAAATGACGCGTCCGCCTTGATCCTGAGAACGCTGTCATTGGCACCAAATCGTTTGATTTGAAGCATCTCGCCGTTGTAGGTAAGGAGTGTTTTCGTACCCTCCATGCCACTGACCTCCGTTTCCTCATACATGAGGAACGCTTTACCGCGCTCATGTCTGTATGTGGCTTCGGTGAACAGGCTGATTTGGTTCTTCGTGCCTTCGAAATCCACGATGTTGGAAGCCACCTCGATGTTGATTTTTCTAGGCGACTCCATTATTCACTAATCCATTTGTTAACTAAAGATCGGATACTCTCCACGTGGCTTTCAGCTTCCGCGCGTGCAGCTGCCCCATCTTTTCTTAAAATGGCATCAAAAATGCGGTTGTGGGATGCTTGGATGTCTTTATAGTTATTGAACTCATTAAAATAGATGAGTCTAAAACGTTGGAATTGGTCGTGCAAATCGTAGATGATGCTGATGAGACGTTGGTTTTTCGTGCCCTCAAATATAAAGAAGTGGAACTCATTATCGGCTTCGATCATATTTTTCTTATCCATAGAGGCCAGCGATTCATTAAAACGTTCAACCACGATGCCCAATGCTTCTTTCTCGCTAAGGGTCATGCGCTCTGCAGCCAAATATGCGGCGAATCCTTCAAGCTCCTTACGAATTTCAAGCACCTCCATAATGTCCTTTTTAGTAAGGTCTGCCACATAAGCACCCTTTCTAGGAATCATGATGACGAAGCTCTCTTTTTCAAGCTTACGAATGGCCTCTCTCACTGGCGTTCTACTGACACCTAACTGTTCAGCGATGGTAACTTCCATTAAACGCTCACCTGGCTTTAATTCCCCTGCCAATATGGCATTTCTTAGGTATTCAAAAACCACCTCGCCAAGTGGTTTATAATTTCTGATTTCCAACTTATCAAAATTCACAGCACTTCCTCCTTATATTCGCATCGTTCTCTTATACGCGTTAATTGCCATTATAGGTAGACACCACATAGCTTTGTGGGTAATGTTTTTTAATTTTTTTATGGGCCGTCTTCGCCTTCTCGTAGCTACCGAAGATGGCGAATACCGTAGGTCCGCTACCGCTCATCAGGACACCGTCAGCCCCGTAGCTCGTTAACATGGCCTTAATCTCAGCAACCTTAGGATGTAAGGCGAGTGTCACCGTTTCCAGAACGTTACATAGACCTGCGATGATCTCTTTTCGCTTTTGATCATTAAGTGCCAAAATCATGGCATTCGTATCCGGTCTTTTCGACACAGCACTTATATCCAGTCCAGTATAGACATCCTTAGTGGAAACCCCAAAACCTGGCTTGACCAGAACCATCCAGGCGTGTTCGAAACCTCTGATCGGCGTTAGGATCTCACCTAGTCCTCTGGCGATGGCACAGCCTTCCATAAAGCAAAAGGGAATATCGGCGCCAAGTGTAAAACCGATGTCTTGCATCTGCTGGGTAGTTAACTCAAGCTGGCATACGCGATTGATGCCACTGATTACAGCGGCGGCATCTGTACTTCCCCCTGCTAAACCCGCTGCGATCGGGATATGCTTTTCGATGTGAATCTTAAACCCCGAGGGAATCGAAAACCGCTCTCGCATGATTTGCGCAGCGCGATAAGCGAGATTGCGTTCGTCGACGGGTAAAAACAAGTCTGAGCACGTGAGCGTGATGCCATCACTGTCTGACTTTTCCACGGTCACGAGATCATAGAGATTGATTTGCTGCATAATCATCTCGACATCATGGTAGCCGTTCTCGCGTCTTCCGAGGACATCTAATGTCAAATTGATTTTAGCGCGGGCTTTTATCTGAACCGACGAGGTGTTGTCTTCCATGGCAAATCCTTTCAGTTTAGTTTCTTAAGTATATGAATACAAAATACATGGTAAATACATTATACTCAATTATAGTCCATTTTTGCCTATTAATCTATAAATAATTATGGAAATAGCATAAAAAAACCTGCAAACAAAGTCCGTTTAGGACTTAATTCGCAGGTTTGAATTTTACCAGTCTTTCATTTGTTCTTTTTTAAATATCATGATGGTGAAGGTGGTCATGAGGACACCGTCAACCACATCAAACTGGTCTGGATACTTCGATAGCACCAACTCCTTAAAGCTCTGTTCTTCGAAGGGTTCTACCACTTCCTTAATTTTTTTGAAACCGATCTTCTCATAGCTTTCTTGAGCGCGATGATTAAAGTGGGCTACTCTAAGTTTCATGGTCTCTAGCGGATAATGTTCGAATACATAGCTTAAATAGCGTTTGAGAAGTACAGTGCCGAAACCCTCACTCACATGATTCGGATCTATGGCAATTCCCAATTCAGCCGACCGACGAAACCAATTGATGTGTTTTAAAGTAACGAAACCAATAGGGTAATCCTCTAAAAACAAACCGTATACTTTACGTGTTATCCATCGTTGCTTTGAAAAATACCAGGCATCAAACTCCACGCGATGCGTGTAAGGGAAGTTATACTGAAAGAATCTAGGATCCTCGTGCTTTCCCCATTTTGAAAATTCATAGGCATCTTTTCTCGTCAGTTTTCTGAATTCGAGTTCCACACGACCTACCTCATTTGAGACGTATTTGCAAACTTCGTAAACTTACCAAGCCAAGCGAGGTACACTTTTCCAGTTTCACCATTTCTCTGTTTCGCAATGATGACCTCACCGATCCCCTTCAGCTTCTCATCCACGGTTTCCGGGTTATAATACTCGTCACGATAAAGGAACATGACGAGGTCGGCATCCTGCTCGATGGCACCGGATTCACGTAAATCCGAAAGAATCGGGCGGTGATCCGCTCTGAGCTCAGAGGCACGGGAAAGCTGTGATAAGGCGATGACGGGGCAGTTCATCTCTCTGGCAATGCCCTTTAATGACCTCGAAATAGTGGAAATTTCTTGTTGTCTATTTTCGGATTTTCCGCCACCTGACATCAGCTGGAGGTAGTCGATCATGATGACATCCAGTCCGTGATTCATTTTAAGGCGTCGGCATTTACTGCGTATTTCTGCGACAGTAATCCCCGGTGTATCATCGATAAAGATCTTAGCTTCGCCTAACTGTGCACTACTTCTGGCAAGCTTGAACCAATCGTCATCTTCGATTTGGCCTGTTCGAATATCCCCTATGGAAACGAGTGATTGCGCACTGAGGAGACGCTGAACGAGCTGGTCAGCAGCCATCTCTAAACTGAAAATGGCGACGCTCTTCTTCTCCTTCACCGCCGCATGCTGGCAGAGGTTTAAGGCAAAGGCTGTCTTACCCATGGAAGGACGGGCGGCGATAAGGATAAGGTCCGATCGCTGTAAGCCATTGGTCATATCATCCAGCGCATCGAAGCCCGTGGGAATACCCGTCAGTGCATTGGGGTCCTCATGAAGCTGCACGATTTTTTCGTAAGTGGTTTGAAGAATTTCTGAAATCGGCTGAAAGCCTTTCTTATCTCTATTTTGAGAGATTTCGAAAATACTGTTTTCCGCTGTTTCAATCAGATTTTCCACATCGTGAGAATCATAGCCTTTTTCAACGATTTCCGTGGAGGCCCTGATCAGTCGTCTAAGCATATATTTCTCATGGACGATTTTAGCGTGATTCGAAACATTTGAAATTAAGGTCCCCACATCGGAAAGCTCCGATAGGTATTCAAAACCACCTACTGCCTCTAAAAGCTGATTCTTCGTGAGTTCATCCGAAACGGTAATCAAATCCACCGTATGCCCCTCTGAGAATAACCGCTTGATGGTTCTAAATATTTCTTTATGGGCTTCGTGATAAAATTCATCATCATGGCTGATGACATCCAGTACATCACCGATGAGATCACTGTCTAAAAGCAGAGAACCTAGGACGCTCTGTTCCGCATTAATATCGTGTGGCATCGTTTTTAAGTTCATTTGCGATAGGCTCCTTAAAATCATTTTCTCCTATTATAACACGTTTATCATCGCTTATGAACTTCAAACCATCTGAACTTGAGATACTGAATTTTTCCATTTCTCATTTTGTAATGCGCCTTAGCCGTCGCTAAAAGGTCAGTGGCTTCATCGATGCCCTTCATCAGCTGCGCCGGTGTGATTCGTTCAGGCTGATCATAGAGAATTCTTAACCAGAGCTTTAATGTTTCGGTTTTTATATCTAATCGCTGGAATACCCTCTCCGGCTCGGTAAAGGCATACCCTCTCGACGCTGCTTCCATGGCGGCGATCGCATAGAGTAGCCTGATGGCGTATGCATGGGTATTTTTTCTTCTGAAGTATGTGATCGGAAGCTTCCTGATGATGACGATCGCCCCTGTCACGAAAATAACGCTCAAGACAACCCATAACCACGTCCAATTGGTTTTCGTGTTAACCGTATCACCAGAGCCATTAAAATCGTTAAAATCGCCTCTGCCGCCATCCATTTCAGCTAACAGGTCATCGATATTCACGGATGGAATTTCCACAGGCTCGCCAGCCGCGTTCGTACTACCAGGGGTTTCATCTGTTTCAGCACTCAATAGTTCCTCAAGCGAAGGTGCTTGAACCTCAGACTCCTCTTCACTGTAAATCGGCGTACTTTCAAAGATGACCCACCCATAATCCTCTAGATAGACTTCAGCCCAAGCATGGGCATCTCTTTCTGTGACCTTGGAAAATTCACCATTTGGGTCAACTTCATTTGGATCGACTCTAAACCCTTCAACATAACGAGAGGGGAGTCCATTGGCACGGGCCATAATCGCTAGAGCTGAAGCAAAGTAAGTACAGTACCCTTTTTTCGTTTCAAATAAAAAGCTGGAAACGAAATCTCTTCTCTCCCAGTTGCTTAGCGGGGTTAAGCTGTAGGTGTAATTCTGGGATAAAAACTGAGTGATGATTTCCATTTTTTCATAGTCGGTTTCGCCGCGAGACCCTAAAGTCACAGCGAGCTCAAGTGTCCTCGGCTCGATGCGGTTTGATAGCTGCAGGTAGTCCACCTCTGTGGAAAAGAGGAAGTCGCGTCCTGTCGCATTAAAATTATAGTCGTCTAAGAACCTAACAAATGCACCCGCCTTATAAAACGCTTCATTTTCAGCAGAAACATAGACGCGTTCATTACCTAAGTCGGTGTTATAAAGTCCCATGGGCGAAAACAGTGTCACCGTTTTTGCTTCCTTACGATTTATCCGGATGCTCCCGTCGATACTTTCGTGCGCACCAGATTTAAGAAGGGCTACGTTGTCCTCCTCACTGAGGTAGTACTTGAAATTATTTTTATAGACGGTGCCATGGTTAAGCCATTTTAGACCATCATAGTGGTCCTTAATTGAAGCTTTCAGATACACGGCCTTCTCGATTTTTTCATCAAACCTCACCCAAAAAATCGGCGTTTCCATGTTGATCGGACCTACCGGTCCACCTAAAATCTCTTCACTGGTTTGAAAAGGCGTTTCTTTCAGCGAGTACATCTTAAGTTGATCGCTCTCATACCCACTTCTCGCACCCCATAAATTCGGTGTGATCCAGTCCACCAGCATATTCACTTGCCTGATGGGGAAAAGCCAGGTAAAGGTGCCCGCCAATATCACGATGACGAAGCCTGTGAGCACACTGGTGAGCATCAATCGCCCCGTCCTATAATACGCCGTATTATAATCTGGATGAGCCTTTATGAGACGGTCATGGTGATCCATAATGAAGAACGATACCAAGCCGCCGAAATAAAGCCCAGGAATCAGCACGTTAAGATCGATGAACTGGTACCACAGCCACACGTAAAGCGCGATCGGGATGACGAACAGAATGCGTAGCCATCTCACATAGTAAAGCAATCCAAACAATAAGGAAAATAAAAACGAGACGAGTATGAGCAGATAAAACTCATAACGCTTATTCACCACGAGTTCGTTCCCCTCTATCAAATGGTCCACCAGTCGCGTTTGAACAAGCCATTTACCAAAGACCACGACATTCTGATAATCGAAAAAGTCACGCATCTCATGGACCAAGGTCACGTTATGTCGTTTTTGGTCGTTAATCTGGCCTTCCGCTTGTGTCAATGACTGTGCACCACCAGACAGGATCAAATCCTGCTCTTTAATTTTACTGGAGGCCGATAATCCGTAGTCTAAGGCATAGATGCATACAATCGTTAAAACGAGTACCGCAAACCCTCTAAGTGCCCATTTCCGATAGCGGATAAAGGCATAAATTAAACCATGGATTCCCGCTGTGACAACCGCGAACAAAAACACATCCACGCGCAGCTTAATGAAATGGTTTAATGTCAGAATCCAGGATAATGTAATTAAAAACCCCGTGAGCCATTTTGTTAGATGCGATTTATTGTCCATAGGCCACTTCCATTAATTGATCGATGGTCGTTACTTTAATATTTCTATTTTGAATTCTTGTTAATAATTCTTTATCTTCTGGGCGCTTCATGGCAAAAGTGTAAATCATTAACTGTCCATGGTACCTGGAAATCACCTCTGCAAGCGCTTCAGTGATGTGAGGCGTAATGATGACCATCGTCTCACTCTTTACTTGTGTCGCCTCATTAAGGTGTCGGTTCAAAAAATGATGAAATGCCGTATCTGAATCGCTTTCGAACTTGGTAAGCGCTTCCAGTATGCCCTGAAAATCACCAGGGTCTGCACCTTCGAGAAGGGTATTATTTTGATCATTGATGATCAGCTTAAATTTCAATGACTCTTGGAGCACTTCGTTGACCAGTGACGCGCAGAAGGAAACCATTATCTCTTCCTTATCGCGGTCAAAGGATTCGGTATGCTCACCATCCATGAGGATAACGAGCTTGGTGCTAACGGTTTGTTCGAACTCCTTCGTATGCAGTTCTCCCGTTTTAGCGGTCAGCTTCCAGTGGATATTTTTCAGAGGGTCCCCTAACGTATATGGCCTGATATTGATGATGTTCGTACGGTCCTCGATGGTTCTTCTCGCGGATTTTAAAGTACCATAGAAATCCTGAGATTGTCTGTGTTTTTGCTTGAGTGGTAAAACCTTCGGATAAACCGTGATATCGATGGGCTTGTTGAAATCGATTTGTCGTTTGTACATCATGAGTGGATCATAGATTGACACCTTCACCTGTCCCACACGATAATACCCTCGATATTTACAGACGATCTCTTTAGAAAAATTGATACGATCAAAATTACCAAAATAAGCGATTTCCTTAAGGCTAGACTCCGTTCCCATGTTTTTATCCAGTTTGAACTCGATTACCGCATGTGAGATTGGGACGAAGCTCGTATTAGAAATCTTATAATCGATGTTGATCTTATCTCCTGATCGGATGACATTTTCACTAGCATAATACAAAATATATAAGTTGCGTTCGTTATGGCTGACGAGCAGATACATGGTCAGCCAGATCATTCCAGTGGTGAACAAAAAGTAGTAGATCGTTTTACCGCCTGATAGTAAAGCCAAGATCGCTAATAAAATCACTACTGTATATAGCACCCATTTAAATCCTTTTGTCATCGATGCTCCCCCCATTAGAAAGCTGGATACTGAATCAGCGCACCACGCGTGGTACCTCCACGGAATCCACAATCTCTTGCAATAGTGTTTTTAGTCCTGTTCCTCTATAAAGCGCTTCCCCTTTTAAAATAAGACGATGACCGATAACCACTTCAAATAGGCTACTGACGTCAGAGGCGATGACATAATCACGTCCCTCCAAATAAGCTTTCGCTTTTGCGCCATTAAACAAATGAACCGATGCTCTAGGACTTGCCCCCAGCTTTATCGCCGGATGCTCACGTGTGGCTTTTACAAGCTTGACCACATATTGCTTAATTGCTGGGTCGACAAAAACGGCTGACATTTCCTCCATGGCTTTTACGAGGTCCATTTTCGAAACGACTGCTTTGATCCCTTCCGGTTTTTCTTTTAAGGTGAGTATATCCACTTCTTCATTTGTTGTTGGGTAGCCTAATGAAATTCGCATCATGAAGCGATCAAGCTGTGCCTCTGGTAGCGGGAAGGTCCCCTGTAGTTCTATAGGATTTTCAGTGGCGATAACTAAAAAAGGGTGCTCCAGTACAAGCGTACGGCCATCCATGGTAACCTGAAACTCTTCCATGGCTTCCAGTAAACTCGACTGTGTTTTCGGTGAGGTTCTGTTAATCTCATCCGCTAATAGGATGTTCGTAAAAAGTGGTCCTTCGTGAAAGATGAACTGTTCTTTTTCTTTTGAATAAACGGTGATCCCTATGAGGTCCGACGGCATTAAATCTGGTGTAAACTGTATTCTACGATAAGTACAATCCAGAGCGGCGGCAAATGACTTTGCAAGTGTGGTTTTTCCGAGACCGGGTAAATCCTCTATCAGCACATGTCCCCCAGACAAAATGGCAATTAGGATGCTGTCGATCGCCGATTCTTTTCCAATCAACGTTTTTTTAATTTCACTCTTTACCAAATGTTGCATAACCCACCTCTTTTTCTGATTTTTCTGATAATTCCCCTTATAAAATAAGAAGATCTTTCGATCTTCTCATTTGTTTCTGTCGTTCCCTGTTGTCTAACATAATCATACCCTATTTTAAGCAGGATTTGCTTTAAGTTTTATTTATAATTCCTTTTTTGTATTACGTTTTCTTAGCAACTGATCTATGTCTAACCTTCAACGACATGTACTTTGATCTGTGCGGATACCTTTGGGTATACTTTTATCTGGACATTAGTGGTTCCAAGTGTTCGAATTGGCTGATCCATAACGATTTTTTTCTTATCGATCTCCATTTTATAGACTTCTTTAATTTTATCAGACACGTCTTTATTCGTAATGGAACCGAAAAGGCGACCGCCTTCTCCTGCTTTTGTTTTAAAAGTCACTTCAAACTTGTTGATTTCTTCAGCAAGTGCTTTCGCATCCATAAATGCTTGCTCTTCCTTTTTAACCTTGTTTGCATTTTGATGTTCAAGCTCTCTTACACTGCCGTCTGTCGCCTCTTTAGCAAGACCTCTCGGGATAAGATAGTTTCTAGCGTGTCCATCACTCGCATTAATAATTTCCCCTTTTTTGCCAGTGCCTTTTATGTCTTTTAACAAGATGACTTTCATGATTTTGCCCCTTCCTTAAAGTATTGATCAATGCTATTGATTAAATTTGATTTTACCATTTCAATATTCATACCGGTAAACTGGGCGCCAGCCACTTCTAAATGGCCGCCACCACCCAAACGTTCAAGAATGATTTGAACATTGATATCTCCCAGCGATCTGCCGGATATGAAAACCGTACCATCGGTCTTCTGAGCGATGACAAACGAGGCGTTTATTCCCTTAATATCCAGAAGATCATCTGCTGCTTGTGCAGCAATTAGCTGAATGCTTTCGCTTTGGATATCTGAGGTTGAGATGGCGATGTTATCGTTATACCTTATCGCCGTGCCGACGATGGCCGCTTTGTCGATAAAGGTTTGTAAGTCGTCCTGGAACAGCTGGCGTACACGTGTGGTATCTGCACCTTGTCGTCTTAAATAGGCAGCGGCGTCAAACGTACGCACGCCTGTTTTTAATGAGAAATTTTTCGTGTCGACTGTGATACCCGCTAATAATGCGTCCGCTTCCTCTTTATCGATGCGCTGTTTGTTTTCCATGTACTGATGAATCTCTGTGACCAGCTCAGAGGTACTGGATGCATAAGGCTCCATATACTTTAAAACCGCTTTGTCGATAAACTCCGTACTACGTCTATGGTGATCGATCAGCACCACTCGGTCTGTGGCTTCGATAATCTCTGGACATTCTGTAAGACTTGGCTTATGGGTATCCACGACGACGACCATGGACTGGTCATCCACGAGTTCCAGTGCTTGTGCTGATGTGATGATCTTATATATCTCTTTGTCCTTGATGGTGTTATACACCATCTGAATGCCTTCATTGACCTCATTAAGAACGATAAATGCCTCTTTACCTCGGTTGATGATGCATCGATAGACGCCAAGTGCGGAACCAAATGAATCCATGTCGGGTGATTTATGACCCATGACGAAAACCTTTGAGCTTTCATCGATTAACGATCTAAATCCATGTGCGATAACACGGGCTTTAACACGATTTCGCTTCTCTACGGCTTTCGTCTTTCCGCCGTAAAACTCGAAGGTATTCTTTTTCCGTATGACAGCTTGATCACCGCCACGGCCTAGAGCAAGCTCTAAACAGGCATAAGCATCCTCTTCCAGCGCTGCAGGTGTGGCGCCATTTACACCGATTCCGATACTCAAGGTAACAGGAATTCTGTTACCGACATCTATTTCCCGGATTTCATCTAAAATTGAAAATCGCTTTGCCTCAAGATTTTCTATAAATTTTGATTCGAATAAAACGATGTATTTGTCATTTTGATATCGTTTGATGATGCCATTCATTCGGGTTGCCCATAGATTAATGCGCTTTTCTATCTCAGAGCTTACAAATGGGATTTTATCTTCCTTCGTCTCATTCATAACGTCTTCAAAATTATCGACGTTGATCAATGCAAGAACGGGTTTCTCCTCATCGTAATGTTTCTTAAGCTTCGTATAAGCCGTCACATCAAACCAATAGAGCATGATGACAGAATTTTGAGGATTATCGTCCTCTAAATTTACCATGTTGGCAAACACGTTATAGGACTTATCGCCGATCCTAACGCCTTCTTGCTGTTCATTGTTTTTAAACTGTTCTAATATAAGCGTCGGTACCAGATTCAGTATACTTTTACCCATGACACTTTTTTCAGTGACCATATCCGTAAACTTCGAGTTATACCAGTTAATCTTACCATCAAAATCAATGACCACCAGTGGCACTGGCAAATTGAACACCGCATATCGCGCAGCGCTATCAATATTCGTAGAAATTGCTTCCACATATTTCTTCCATTTTCTCGCCTTTGCACGGTCAGTAAGCCAATTATAGACGATTAAACCGATTAATAAGAAAAGGCCCAAAAATCCAAGCAGCAGATCAAAATAGGCAATACCTGCTACTAAAACACCGATAACGACTAAATATAGATTTGAGGTTTCTTTAAATGGATTGCCCATTTTATTTCCCATACACGCCTCCAACTTGCTCAGTATCAGTGTTCGTTCTTTTGCTCTCTCAACTTTCTAATATCCATTATCACATCAAAGAAACCTAAAAATGATAAATAGTTCATAAATCCTACGAATACAAGAAGTGCGATGACGATGATTGCTGGACCCTTTCCAGATCTACCTTTTAAAAAGTAATAGACGAGGGCCATACCCTGGATCGAAAAAACAGTCGTGAACAAGTAAGTGAAGTTGGCTGTTATCAAATGCTCATCTACAACTCCCATTCTACCGAGCAAAAAGGCTACCACCATCATCCCCATACTGCCATACGCGAGATGCTTTGGATACCTAAATTGATCAAAGGGTTTCACCGGAACATGTTCAATATGGAGTCGCTTTAAAACCTGATGGGAAAACGCCAAATTGGCTGCGGCATAGAACATGGAAAACATCAGCATCAGCGCTGGCATGACCAATCGTAATAGGTCAATCATTTCTTTAATGAGCTGCTCAGACTGTGCCGTTGCCTCAGCGGTATCGACGCCTAAGCCTTCAAATGCGGAATTAAGTCCAGCCTGAATTTCAGAGGACGTTTGAAATGATTCTTCTACGGTTTGAAGCAAAGTAACACCAGAAACATATTCGACGACGCCAAACGTCAAAGTAAACCCTATTGCTGCAGCAACCGTCCCCACAAGTAACGTCGAAAGGTTTGGCTTTTTGCGTTTCATCACGAGACCCATCGGTAATCCGACGATTAATCCCATCCCGCCTAGTGTTAACCCGCTTAATAAGGAAACGACCACACTTGATAGTAGCATCCCCGTTATTCCAGAGGCGAGTACATAGAGGGGGCGATTTTTCATCGTGAGCACGATCATAGGAATCGGCAAGAATAGATTTAAAAGACTGCCTATAATCGGAATATAGAACGAACCGATGATCATAACAGCAAAGAGTGCTGCAAATAATCCAGCTTCGGTGATTTCTCTAGTTTTGTTCAATTGCGCCTCCAACAAAGTGTCATTACTAATGATTATACCGCATAATCCGTAAAAAATAAACGCTGTCCGTTTGGACAGCGCTTTCATTAATCATTTACAAATGGTAAGAGTGCAATAATTCTAGCTCTCTTAACTGCGCTTGTAACCATTCTTTGGTGCTTAGCGCAAGTACCAGTTACTCTTCTAGGTAAGATTTTACCTCTTTCAGTAAGGTACTTTTGAAGTTTTTTTGTATCTTTATAATCGATCGATTCTACTTTATCTTGACAGAAAGCACAACCTTTTCTTTTTCTGCGTCTTTTGACCATTGGTTTTCCCTCCTTCTATTAGAATGGAACGTCATCATCGTCTTCAATAGACTGAAAATCTTCAAAATTTCCTGCGCCAAAACTAAAATCGTCGTTTTTGCCGCCTGATGACTGTGATTTTTCTCCCCATTCGAGGAATTCAACTCGATTCGCAAGTACTTCAGTCGTATAACGTGTCTCACCAGTATTCGATTTATAAGTACTGGTTTGAATTGAACCTTGTATTGCAACGAGTTTGCCTTTTGCTAAATATTGTGAGCAATTCTCAGCCTGTTTTCCCCAAACGACGATTCTAATAAAATCTGCCGTTGGTCTTCCTTGGCTTTCGAATTCCTGTTTCTTTTCCCGCGTCAATCCTTTGTCGATTGCCATCGTAAAATTGGCGACTGCCATCCCACTACCTGGGACAAATCTGAGTTCTGGGTCTCTCGCTAAACGCCCGATTAATACAACACTATTCATTAATGAGCCCCCATAATCAATTATTTTTCGTCTAAATTTACGATGATATAACGGATTACATCGTCAGAAATTTTGAAATTTCTTTCGAGTTCCTTTGGAAGCGTAGGGTTAGCTTTAAAGTTCACTAATACATAGTAGCCGTCTCTGATCTTTTCGATCTCGTAAGCAAGCTTTCTGTTGCCCCACTCTTCAACTTTTTCTATTTCACCATCAGCAGCGATAATTCCTTTGAATCTCTCAACTGTCTCAACTCTTTTTTCTTCTTCGAGTGATGGTCTTAAAATAAAAATAGCCTCATAATTTCTCATCTTTACACCTCCCTGTGGACATAATGGCCCTTTCTGCAAGGGCAGAGAAGTAGCGACAGGTGTCGCACTTACAACATTAGAATTATATCATCAGTCCTATCATATGACAAGCATTTTATTTTGCAATTTTTTCGCCGTTGCGATAAATGTCTTTGATTCTCTTTTCGATCTTAACGCGTGGGATCCAAATCTCTTTCTCGCACTTCTCGCACTTGATGATAAAGTCCATTCCCACACGAACGATTTTAAATGATGTGCTCCCGCATGGATGCGGTTTCTTAGTCGTGATTTGATCACCAACCTCTAATTTTAACGGCATCGTCTACCTCCAAACAAGTGGTATAATTTGTCTACCAGAAGGGTTATTCACCACTTTAATCAGTTGCAACCCCGTTTTATCCTCGTCAGCTAAATCGACTAAGATCGCCTCTAAATCATCCGTTTCGAATTTTAATGACAAACCACAGCTGGCACTGACTTCACGAAGTGTCGGTATCATTTCTATTGCAAAATTTGAGATGAGCCTCTTTTCAAAATGAATCGCTTGGTGTGTAGAAGAAAAAGCGATTATCACGAAATCCTGATTCATGGTTCTTCCTTTCATCATACTGCGTTTTAAGTTCTTATAATGTAATGGTATTATTGGCCTCGTTCATAAGCTCTACGATCGTGTACATGTTGGAAACGACACCCACTTGTAGCATTTCCTTAACGCCATAATAATCGAGGCAGGTACCACAGCTGTGTACTTCTGTCCCAAACTCCGTCAATTTCTTTAAATGGTCAATCACTTGCGGTTGAAGGGTCGTTAATTTGACACCTGAGTTCACAAAGATGATCGCTTTCGGATAAGGCTCCGATTCCGTGAGTGAATAAAAGTAGCTCTTAATCAGAATCTCGCCTAACTCCCTGCTTCCTTCTCCCAGAGTGTCTTTGCCTACGAAAATCACGAGGTTTGCTAAGTCAGGGCGTTTCTGTACGGTCTCTTCTGACGATTGGGCATAAGCACCTTTAAAGATACTTATTTCGAAGTTGCCATCAACTTCTGAAACACAGTAATGTAACTTAAGGCTTTTTGCCAAACGGGATACATTTTCCTTCGCAGCATTATTGTCGACGATCGTTATGATGTTACCTTCGTTTATGCCTTCTAACGCCTTTTTGGTTTCGATTACAGGTTTAGGACATGCTAAGCCTCTTGCATCAATCTTGACTTCCATAAAAAACTCCTTTTATTAAACTGGACCATTTGTTATAAGCTGATTAAACAAATACTTGAGAATATTGTATTTATAGAAATAAATGGCAAACTGTGACGTCTCAATAGAGGCAATTACCTTTTGAACCCACGGGAACGCCCTCAGAAATAGAAGCATCGACATGACGAAATAAACACTGACGACGCCGATCAAGGCACCTAGCATCAACCCGCCACCATGATTCAGTTCCTTGATAATGGGGAGTTTCGACAAGTATTTTCCAATCACTTGAACAAAACTGAGTAAAGACAAAATAATCAAAACAAGTACGAGGAAACCCAAACCATATAGCACCATTTGACTCATATGTACGGTAACCTCTTCAACAAAATCTGCCGTAGTCGCAATCATTTTTTGGGCGATACCCTCCATGATTCGACCTGCAAACTCATCTGGAAGCTTTAAAGAGACAACGGCTTCGTTCATTTGACCTGGTGTCAGCGAAGCACTGCTATCACGTTGATACTGAAAAAGATCATAGACATAATTTCTCACATGCTTTTGAATCTTTTCGGTCGGATCGCCGAAAATTCCCATCATCACGTTAGTGAAATCGATATAGAATAACCTAGCGATTAACAGTGAGGCAATCCCTTTCACAAATTCAATCCCTGCGACGATGAAGCCTTTTTTCCATCCATATACTGTACAGCCAATGACGATTGCAACGGTTGCAATATCCGTCCAGTTCATTTGTTCCTCCTGGATTACTTTTTCATATAAACATCTAAATGATTGATGTATTCAATTGCAAAACTCTCAGAACCCAGCATATGAACTGCTCTTATGGTTTCGCTACCTTTATAGGTCTCTAGTACTTTACCTGTTGTATCGACGATTGCCACGTTTTCTTCATTATATAATAGAAGATTCTTTCCAATCGTCATCAAACCATTTATCGGGTTGAATTTTGTTTTAAATTCTTTTACCGTCTTCGCTTCACGATCTAACGCAACAATACGGTCCGTCGCTTCAAGCACATCTGTCGTTTGCTGCTTCAAATAGATCCATGTTGGTTCCGAAAGCTCGAATCCGCCTATGGTTTGTTCCATAGGATATTCATTCTGAAGCTTTCCAGTAAAATCATAAAGCTTATAGCCATCATCTACCAACACGGCAATTTGCTGATCATAGAGCTTCATGTCATAAGCGATTTCCTGCTCGATGTTACTGCCACTAATGATATTACCATTGAAAGAAGCTAGAACGAGTTTGGAATTAAAAGATTTCTGGTTCAAATCCAAAATCAAAATAGCGATATTCTGTTTGGCCACATCCACATCAAAATCTATGATCTTTCCCTTCGGCAGCTGCGTGCTACAAAGCGTTTTTAACTTCTTATCCAGTAATATAAACTCATTATCCGTTTTCAGGACGCCAATGTAACCATCATCGAAGCATTTGATGGACTCAATTGCGCCTAAAGCAAATCGCTTTTCAGTGATTTCCCCTTTTTTATTAAGGATAAATAAATCTCCAGCCTTTTTCTCTGCCAATACAAATTCGCTTTTATAAGAAGAAATGCTGACATTTTTTGAAGATACTGTTTTTTCCCACAGCAATGTCCCTTCTTTTGAAAGGTACTGTACCTTTTCCCTGCCGACGATAATAAAAGCCTCATCAGTGGTCATAATCTGTGCGCGATGCTCAAAGTCATTATTTAAATTAAAATAGACTGCGTTCACATGCTTATAATCAGTATCCAAGAGTTTTGTCGCCTGTGACATTATGTTTTCGAACTGCATTACGAAAAAGATGGACAATAGCAATACAAGCCAAGATAGGCCCTTTCGCTTCATCATACACACACACCTTAATCTGCGATTTTTTTCGGAGGTTTTTCTCCAAAGTATAGATAGAAATAGGTTTTAATGCGACCATTATAAAGTTTCCGATTTTTAGTGGCATCTGAACCGAACGCCTTCTCGAAATCCTCATAAGATGTAATGACATACTTAGACCACGTTTTGTAAGGTGCAAATACCTTCCCCATAAGCGTATAAAGCTTACGCACTTCTTCTAGCTCATTTAATCGCTCACCATAAGGAGGGTTACAAATAATATAACCATACTGATACTTCGTACTAAAATCCTTAACATCTCTCACTTGAAAATGCACGATATCATCGACACCAGCAACCTCTGCATTATGTCTCGCGATCCCAATACTTCTTTTATCAATATCATAGCCTTCTATCAAAATGTCGACATCCTGCTTTATCGATTCAAAAGCTTCTTTTTTAGCCACTTTCCAGACATCGGCTGGTATAAAGGTCCACTTCTCCGAATCGAAATTACGGTTAAGTCCTGGCGCGATGTTTTTAGCCATCATAGCCGCTTCGATGACGATAGTACCTGAACCACAGAAAGGATCAATTAAGTGGATTTTGGGCTGCCATTTGCTCACCAGCAAGAGACCAGCTGCAAGTGTCTCCTTTAAAGGCGCTTCATTTCCAAGCTCCCTATATCCTCTTTTATGGAGTCCTTTCCCAGATGTGTCGATGGCGACCGTGACTTCATCCTTCAAAATCGAAACTGTAATGGCATAAGTTTCCGCAGTTTCCTTAAACCACTCAACTTTATATAAGTTCGTCAATCGCTTTACGATGGCACGTTTACTGATACTTTGAATGTCAGATAAACTGAATAACTTAGACTTGACTGATTTCGCATTGACCGGAAAAGTCGCTTCTTTGTGAAGGTAAACCTCCCACGGCAATTTATATATCTGATCAAATAGTTGCTCAAATGTCGTGGCTTTAAACTGTCCAACCATGATATAAACGCGTTCAGCTGTCCTTAGCCAAAGATTTGCTTTTGCAACACCTAACGCATCGGCATCAAACAAAACGCGTCCATTTTCAACAACCACATTTTCATATCCTAAATCTTTAATTTCTTGTCCTACTATTGCTTCCATGCCAAAAACCGCTGTTGCGATACATCTAAACTTCATAAATCACCTTCCATAACTATACATTCATATTCCATTATATCACAAAAGGGCGCATAGCGCCCTTTTGATAACCATCAAAAATAATTCTCTAAAATATGATTGAACTTGCTATCATCAAGCGGTTTAGAATAATACTCATTGAACCCGTAATCTCTCATAAACTCCCGTTCGTTATCAACAAGCTTACTGGAAATGGCGATAATCGGTATTAATCGCATTCTTCGACGTTCAATTTCATCAAACACTTTAAAACCATCACAATCCTCAATAAGGACATTAATAATCATCAAATCGGGATCGATTTTAGCAAATTGGGATATTGCCTCGTTCCCAGTGTGTGCAAAATAGATATCGAATTTTTTAAAAACCTCTAATGAAAGCATCGGCTTATCGTAATCTGCAATCAGTATTCTTTTACGTTCTTTATGGCCAAACGTCTCTGGAAGCTCATTTTTAGGAATCACCTTGTCATAGGTTAAAACCATGTCTATATAGAGTTGATCATCAAGACCACTTACCAACTCCAGTGTTCCATTTTGAGAAGCCACCATTTTTTGCGCCATTGAAATACCCAATCCTAACGAATACTCTTCAATGGTCTCAAATTGTTGTAATCCGCTATTATTGACGGGTTCTAATATCTTTAATCGCGCCGCTCGCAAATTAGGCGCTTGGATGGAGAGTTTGAGCACCATTTTTGAATGGGTTTGCATGATGTCAGTCAGTCGAATCTCTAGCATTTCGCCACTGGAAATAAATTGTGCCAGTTCCAACAAATAAGAAAGGATTAATTTTAACTTGAACACATCCCCAAATAATACATCCGGCAATGTTTCAGTATAGTTCAACCGATAATGACGATTTTCAGAGATCTCCAAAGGGACCAATACCTGAGTAATGGTTTCCTCAATTAGGCGTCTGACACTAAAGGGCTCCTTTCTACCGAACAATTCACCTGATTCAACTTTTGAAAATAAGAGAAACTTGTTTAACGTCTCGTATAAACCCTCAGAGTTGATTTTAAGCACCTCCAGATACTCATCCTTAAGTGCTGCATTCTGAGTCTCCCTAAACATTTGAAAATAACCGATAAAGGACCGAAGTGGAATCTTCATTGCTTTGCTAAAATCTTGCATGAATGAGGAAAGGTGGTCATACTTTAATTTGAGTTGGTCCCTTTCTAGCGTCAGCTTTTGAACCTGTTCATTGAGTGTTATGGAAGCTTCATTAACCTTCGCATTCTCAAACGCCATCACTAAGACGTGATTGACTTCATCATTTCTAATGAGAGGAATATATCGATAGGATTTCCCATTTTCAAAGTACTCGAAGGGTACTCTTTCATTGAAGGCATTTTGAAGATTACAGTGTTTGCAGACGTCTTGGCGATTAAATAGCACTTGGTAGCACTTCTGATCGATGAGCTCACCATTGTTGTATAGGCCAAACCGATTGGTCCAAGCAATGTTAAAATCCTTATTGACGATAAAAACTGGGATATTCATGTCATCAAGGCAGTCTTTCAAGTCCATTTCGGTTCCAATCGCCGACAAACGCACACGCTCTTTCTCTCTATTCAATTGTTCAATTTCATGAATCAGAGACTCCCTTGATAATCGATTATAGTCCATGTTCCCTCCTACTATTACCATCATTATATCAAAGGTCTCACGATAATACACTATTCAGGCGATTTTCTTATGACTTCCATTCGATAATTATTTCTTGATTTAATGATGCTTTCCACCACGCGGATTGGTCCTTCAACGACGACATAACTGGGAATCGTGTCGGTTCCATCTACAGGTTCTAGCGATTGACTCAGCACGCCCTTGACAGAAACGTCGCCAAGCCTAATCAACTGCTGTTGCTCATCGACACTCATAACCGTTACGAATTCGCCATTCTCGATGATGCCACACATCATTTCTTCAGGCGAGAGTTTCAACGTCGTGATTGCATTGCCTTCATCAGGAGAATAGTAGGCATTCTTCATCAACATACCGTTAGATACAATCACATCCTTCGAAATATTAATTTTCAACACTTGATCTACAAGTGTCACGGGATCTTCAAAGTAGGAACTGTTATAGAGCTGTATGGGAATTTCAATCCTATGCAAATCTTCTATGCTAAGCCTGCTTCCTGCCTCCAGATTGCGATTAAATGCGACGACTTCCCTCATTTCAACCTCTTGTTCACTTTTAATCGCATTAACTTCAATCCACGTCAAGAATATCCCACACACCACTAAAGTAACCAATAGAATTATTTTTTTCAAGTGCCCCCCTAACGGTTTTTTGGTAATACATACTCAAAATCCACATCAACCCATTTGGCAATCTTGTTTACAAATACAATTTTCGTTCGATACTCAAAAGCATAACGTATGACGAGCGACTGATGAATGCCCTCAGACTTCAAGGTCAACTCAAGCGCGTGAATCGGTTCGACGACACTTTTTAATCGCATTTCAAAACGCGACTTTACCCCCTCATCAAGTAAAATGACACCTTCACTCAAAGCATCTGGGCTTGAATAGAACAACGTGTCTAAAGCTGCCATTTCAGTCTGTGTTCTTACTTGATCACAGGTCTCTTCGTATAATATGAGCTCCTGTAGCATTAAGTTCATCGGAATCATCAAGAGGACCAAAATAAAGAAAACGCTGATAATTAGTCCTATTTCACTTAATCCTTTGTCTTTATAAAACCACTTTTCTTCCGATAAACGTCCGTTTATACGTAAAGGGTAGCGTGGCTGGGCTTCTTTTAAAAAGCGTTTCAAACCGTTCCCCCTCATATATCGCTTCAATTTCAAAGGTCACATTCAACCCTCTAATGGGACTATTCAAACTTGGACAATCGATTTTCACAACGGTCAAATTCAACGCCTCAATTTCTTTCAGCATTTTACTAAGATTCTCTGAACTCAGCCCATTTTGTGATTCAGCCAGTAGTGTATAATTCCGACAAATGCTGTTGAATTCAAGCTTTAACACCATTGGGATGACTAAATCGAAGGACAATACTATTATAACCATCAGCAAAATGATGATTACTCCCATCACAGCCACTTGTTCAATGCCCATATCAATTGGGAAAAATCTGTGAACTGATGGTATTTGTCCACCAAGATTGCATTTGAGTCATAATACTCTGAGCAAATGTTTGAATTCCCGGAATCAAAACAAATGCTGCGATGATGAGACCGATGGCGATGCCGATGATTGCACTCATTCCGAATTCGCCCTTTTCGCAAGTTAATATTTTCGAGATTATTAAAGGCTGTTTTCTCTTTTTTAGAATCGTATGACATTCCGTCGCTATAAAATCCACGTTCCAATTAATGTGCTTCATATCGTTCCCCCTACTGAAATATGATTTCTGCCGACTTCATCATTTGGTCGACAATCGGTAAAAAAAGCAACAAACATGCCGCTATTATAAAAGATGTGACCGCATAAAAGTACAGCCTTCTGATGCGTTGCGTATCTCTTCCCATCTGAATCAAGTATTTTTGAAACATCATTTGATCCAGTCGCATATAAGCTTCTTTGCTTAGTCCGCTTAGCCGCATGGTTTCGAAAATACTCATGAGCATTTCACCATCCTCTTCATTAAAGTGCCTACGAAATTGCTGTATCGCATATGCGATATCATGGGTTTGTGCCACAGTCGCCGACATCTTTAGTAGAAGATCTTTAAGTGGTTGTTTATAAATGATGCGATGTAAACTCTTTATTATATCTTCACCCCGCATACCTGATGATGACTGTAGATATAAGTACTTGTAAATTCGATACAATTGCTTTGAGAATTCTGTTCTTTTCAACTTATTTCTAATGCGAAGTGGGTTGGCCATCAAACCGGATATTGAACGTGATTTAACACGCCATCGAATTATCTGGTTACTTCGATCTTTAGCGACCAAATGGGTGTAGACTATCAAAATTGCCATGATATTGAGGACACCAATCAACGCCATCTTCCCCTCCTAATATTTAATGCGTTTCGTCAGTGCCATAAACACTATTCCTAATATCGTAAACAATATGACACAAACATACGCGAAGTAATGTTCTTCAAAATACCTTCTAATATAATCGTGGTCACGCATAATTTTGATGGTTACAAATCCCACAATCCCAAGACTTAACCAAACCATATTCCGCTCGTGTTCAATAGCGACTTTTCTTCGATTGACCTCCACTTGGATGGAAATAAACTCGTTTTCCAGTCCCTTCATTAGTTCTACAATGTTCCCGCGTCTTAGATACACGACCTCAATATTAGTAAAAACGTAGTTCAAATACTCATTGCACGAAACCTCTTGAACTCTCTCAAACGCCGTTTCAGGAGGAACACCTGCTTTTATCGTTTGATTGAAAATTCTTACGATGCGTAAAATTGATTTATTCTTTAATTCGCTCTCAATCACCTTAATCGCCTTGATAATGTCTTCAGATTGCATCAATTTCGCATTGATTAATGATAAAAACTGAAATACACCACGATCGATCTCTCTATCGATTGTTTCTAAGCGCTTATCTAATACAACTGCTGGAATTACTCCTAATCCAATTCCAAGCAGTGTAAACGTAAAGGGCGTTAAATCAAATAACATAAGCGCTAGAAAACATAGGGTAAGGTAAAGACTATATAAAATCATTAGCTCATTTAGATTCAAAAGATCGCCTAGCTTAGTTTGCCTTAGATATTTGTTCACTTTAGTATTGAAGTAACCCTTTTCATCCTTCAGTGAATGAAGAGTTTCAATTTTTGTACTTACGGTCTTTTGAATTAATTGTGCGCGAATGGTACGCCATAGGATTAGTACGACGATCAGGTTGATCATGATGACGGGTATCATTATTGGCCTCGTTTCTTATACACACATTGATCCAAACTAAAGTCATAAATCTCATGTATTTGAAATTTCTTCAAATAAATCACTAACCCAACTGAACGCTTAATGACTGCCATTAATTGCTCATGTGGAAAATGTGTATGCATTTCACAAAGCATGGCCAGACGCTGAATGGCATCCTCGCAACCGCTGGCATGAATCGTCCCAAGAATACGATGATCTGTATAGCCGGCTTTTACGAAATCCCACGCTTCATCACCAATAATTTCACCAATACAATAGGTATCCAAATGCATCGTTAGGCCTTCCCTAATCAGATCTGAAAGTGTAACTTTCTTTCCTCCAAACGCGTTCTTTTTTAAGTATTGCACAATCACACTCTTCTTCTGTGGATAAAGTTCGGTATCTGTTTCACATATCAACATCCTCTCCAACTCATCCCCAGCTTCTATGACGGCCCTTAATAAGGTCGTTTTCCCAGCTGCACCTTTGCCACAGATTAGAATACTTCGATTCGATTTAATGTTCTTAGACAAAATTTCGAACGCCACTTCATCTAGCATTCCTAAATCCATTAATTGTTGAAGTGAGAGTGTACCCATCGCATGTTTTCGAATATTCATGGACGTTCCATAAACGTTCCTCGGAGGAATGCATACATTTACCCTTAATCGATTCTTTACATCACTGATTCTACAATGGTTGTCAACATCATTAATGATTCCCCCATGTCGAATAATCAGCATTTTACAAAACCGATTAAAAGCGTTCTCATTTTCAAACACTAAGGGCGATTTTTTAGTAATCCCTTTCGTTTTATAAGTAATAAAATCATACCTTGGAATATCGATATCACTGATCGCTTCGTCCTCAATCAAGGGTTGAAGGATTCCATATCCATAAAGGTAATCAAACACACTTCTTCTTAATCGCTCCGGGTTGATGACTCCCCTGATGCGCGTGATTCTCTTTTCAATTTCCTGCATCAAAATACTTTCATCAACTTTTTTCTCTTCCACATCGGATATTAACATGGCACATTCCTGTAATAAAGCTTCAAGAATCTGCTCGATATAGTCACCCTTTTGAGAATCCTGTAATATCGGATTTTCTGGAATGCTTAGGCTTTGTACAATTCCCATTATTCAATCCTCTCGAGAAACTTATGGATTACATTTTGGCCATTCCCTTTCCATATACATAAAAACTGACTTCCAAACAACATTTTTTGAGAAGTCGTGGATAAGTGTTCCTTCGTCTTTTCGCCATCGTAGCCTATCACCAGATTTTTCTCTAAATTAAGTCCCCTTCGGACTTCCATGGCTTGCGTCATATGATAGAGATAGCGCATTTCAGACATTTGACTCGGCTTTATCATGATATTAAACTTACTTATTTCCAATGAAAGCAGTGTCATGCAATCATAAGGGTTTTCATTGACATAAAGTATCAAAATTTGATAATGGCTGGCCAACTGCTTTATCAACTGATGAATGGCTTTATTATCATAATGCTCGTAATTATGAAAATTATAGTTCCCAAGCATGACATCCATTTTCTCTGTTTTCTTATGAACGATGTCCTTAACGACAGTGCTGAATGGTAGTTTTTTTTGAATCGCATCCAAGGCAATATTAAGTCCTGTATTATCGATGCCTACCATATGACTCTGAATATTCGTTTGCAGCCTCTGAATATTAAAAAATTCGTCAAGCGAAGGTTTCAGGAGGTTGGCATCTACGATCAGCAATCTTCCCTCAATATGTGAAGACAACAGGGTTGAAAATTGTGAAATGGCCTTAGCATCTCCAATCATGGTTAGAATTCCCGCCCAGTTTATCGATTTAGAAAACCTTGACTTAATGGCTGCACGCCAACCTTTTGATTCTTGTCTCAAATTAAAAGTGTCTGTATCAAAATGATTCATGTAGGTATTATATTGGTTGATCCTTAATGTCTGTTGTCTTTCGACCGCTTGTTTCATAATCGTTTTAATTTCCATGGTGTTTTCAAAGCTAAATTGGGAGCAATGATTCTCTAATGGTTCGCGTACACCGACATACTTGATGATCGTCGACCAATTTCGAATTTTGACAGCCTCGACGAATGGTAAATCCGGTTGTGACAATACGATAAGTATGGGAAAGTCATCCATTATGTACTGGTCTTCTAGTTCTACATGATTGCTAATGGAGATGATTGGATAATGCGATAGTGCTTCTAACACTGTACCGCTCAGAACAGTTTGGTTTCCATCGTGGTAGTATATGATCTTCATTTATCCTCCGAATTTCCATTTTATGGAATTCATGTTATCACAATTACCATATTTTGTAAATGATAAATAAAAAAAAGAACGCGAATCAAATGATTCGTCGTCCTTCTATTGCTTTTGCTAGTGTAATTTCATCCGCATACTCCAAATCTCCGCCAACTGGAATACCGTGTGCCAATCGTGAAACTGTGATACCAGTACCCTTCAGTAGCTTTGAGATATACATGGCAGTTGCTTCGCCTTCAATCGTAGGATTTGTGGCAATGATGATTTCTTTCGTCTCATCATTCTGAAGCCTTACGAGCAACTCCTTGATTTTAATATCATTAGGCCCTATTCCCTCCATTGGTGAAATAGAACCGTGTAGCACATGGTAATACCCATGAAATTCTTTTGTGTTTTCTATAGCGATGAGATCGCGTGCGGATTCTACAATACACATCAGCTCCTGATTTCTACCGGGATCTGAGCAAATATCACACAAGTTCTGATCGGTTATATTAAAACACTTTTCACAATACTTCACTTTTCTTTTCACATCAAGGATAGCTTCAGCAAAATTAACCGCTTGGGTTTGATCCATATTGATAATGTGAAATGCCAGTCTTTGAGCACTTTTTTTCCCAACACCAGGCAGACGAGCAAACTCATCTATTAACCTGCTTATAGGAGGGATGAACTTAGTCACTAGAATAAACCTGGCATATTCATGCCGCTAGTATACTTACTCATGGTTTTGCTCATGGTTTCATCCGCATTTTTTAAGGCTTCATTTACAGCCACTAAAATTAAGTCTTGTAACATTTCTACGTCATCTGGATCAACGATTTCTGCTTTAAGCTCAATACTAACGAGTTCCTTTTTGCCATTTACTACTGCCTTAATCGCGCCGCCACCTGCTGTAGCTTCAAAATGCTCTTGTTCAATTTTCTCTTGAGCATCAGTCATGTCTTTTTGCATTTTTTGAATTTGTTTCATCATGTTGTTCATATTACCAGGAATCATTGGTCCTCTACCTTTTGCCATGTCTAGCCTCCTAAACTTTACTTTATTTCAAGCACGTCTTCAAAATCTTTAAAATACTTTTTGATTTGTGCTTCCTTATCATTTTCTTTTATATGTTCTTCTGCCACTTCGAACTCTAGCTGTATGTTATGCTTTACTAAAGAAGAAATCGTTTGATTCATATATGTTGCGTTGGAAGGGTTTGAAAGCATTGCTGTAAACATTTTACTATCTGGTGTTAAAGCAACGACACATCGATCATTCGAAAACTTGATGGGGATTGAATCATGTATGACTGGCACTAAACCTTTTTTCTCATTAGACACTTTACTTAAAAAAGTTGGCCATTGATCAATGATGGTTTCTAACGTGATGTCAATTTCCGTGAATTCTATAAACGGTTCTATGTCTTGTGATGGCGTTACTGGAATTGGTTCAGACACGGGTTTACTTACTTGCGGAGAGGGTGCCGTTGAAAAGCCCTTTAGAAGCTTTGCTTCGATTTTTTCAATTCTCTCGATAATGCCCTTGATGTTTTCTTCTGTTTCAGGAAACATGAGCTTTATTAAAGTCGACTCAAACAGTGCTCTCTTGTTTTGTGCATATTTCAAAACTTTAGATAGATTAATAAGTTCATCTAGCGCTCTTGATAAATGTGTCGGGGTTAATTGAGTTGAAATCTCTCTTATAGACTCGATATATTCATCGGAGGCATCGATTAACGATGCATGGTGTTCTTTCACCATCCTAAGAATCATAATATCGCGATAAACCTCGATCATTGAACTTGTGAACTGATTTAAATCCTTACCTTGAGATATAATATTGTCAACTGTTAACAACGCCTCGCTCGGTTGATCAGACTCGATAAACTGTATGAGGGTTAAAATCTGAGTCTTCTCTACAATACCTAAAACATTGACGACACCACTTATGGATAGTTTTCCTTCTCCAATACTTATGCATTGATCCAGTGCACTTAAAGTGTCTCGAACAGCCCCATCACTTTTTTGAATAATCAGTTTCAGTGCTTCTACATCATATTCAATTTTGATTTTCTTGCAGATATATTCCAAACGGCTTAAAATCTCTTCAAATGAAACGCGCTTAAAATCAAATCGCTGACATCTTGATAGGATTGTTGCAGGAATCTTATGAAGCTCCGTTGTTGCAAGTATGAATAATACATATTCCGGTGGTTCCTCAAGCGTTTTTAGCAAAGCATTAAAAGCGCCCTGCGATAGCATATGAACCTCGTCTATAATGTAAACTTTAAATTTACCCTTAGATGGCGCAAACTTTATGTGTTCTCTTAACTCTCTAATATCATCAACACTATTGTTTGATGCTGCATCCATTTCAACCACATCGATAAACTGATCCTCTATGATGCTCAAGCAGTTTTCACATTGATTACATGGATTGCCGTTTGTATTGTTTAAACAGTTCACTGCACGTGCAAATATCTTGGCTGTAGAGGTTTTTCCTGTTCCTCTCGTACCTGAAAATATATAGGCATGGCCATAAGTGTTTGATAACAATTGATTTTTCAAAGGCACAACAATATGATTTTGACCAATTATTTCATCAAAATCCAACGGACGCCACTGTCTATACAATGCTTGATATGACATATACTCTCCTTAAAGATGATTCGGGTTTAAATAATGGTGTCATCAATAATGACTTGAATTCGATTAGGCGCTTCCTCAATGATTCGCTTCATAACAGAAACCATCTCAGGATGAAACTGTGTGCCTTCATGTCGTACTAGCTCGTTTAAAGCTTCTTCAATCGTTTTGGCTTTCGAATACGATCTTGCTGAGGTTATCGCATCAAACGCGTCAGCAATCCCTATGATTCCTGCATATTTTGGTAACTCATTGATGGTAGCCTTTGGGTATCCTTTAAGATCATATCGTAAGTGGTGATATAGAATTCCCTCTTTAATTGGCTCTTCTAGTCCGATAGAATCAAGGATTTGAATACCTTTTGTCGGATGTTCCTTCATAGCGAGGTATTCTTCTTCTGTAAGCTTTCCTTGTTTTATGAGAATTTCCTGGTCAATACCTATTTTACCTACATCATGTAACAATCCTGCAATTTCAATATTCTCAATCTCTTCATTACTATAGCCCATTTCTTTTGCCATTTCAACAGCAAATCTCGAAACGCGACGGGAGTGTCCTTCAGTATACTTATCCTTCGCTTCAATTACATTTACTAAGGCTTGAATGGTTCCTAAATACTGTTTTCTCAATTCATCATATATAAGCGCACGTTGAATAACCATTGAAGCCTGGTTCTTGAACATCCTCAATATGCTCAAGTCATTATTATTCATTTCTTGATTTGATGCAATGACTAAAATCGCAATAATTTTTTGATCTACTTCTAATGGAGCCAATACCAAGTATTTAAGTCCTTCAATGTTACTTTCAACCACTTGAACCTTTGATTGTCCCAGTACTTGTTGATTAAAATAGGTTGAAATGTTTAATTGCTCCATCTCGTCAATGGTTAAGTACTTGGAGGCATATGCTCTTAATAGCCATCCGTTCGTTTCGTCATTTACATAAATACCACTGGCAGAAATATTGAACAGATAGTCGATGCGCTTAATGATGTTGTCCAGCAATGCCGTAATGTCCCAATTGCTAATTAAAGCCGAATTGATCTGGTTAATATACTCTAGCTCTCTGTTTTTTCTCAGGATATTGCTTTGCAATGCAATTTCGTCATTTACAGCTTTTCCGATACAGAGATAGTTTCCATTGGCCAACAGAATCGATTGGATACTCATGTATTCTGCTGCATCTGGATTAGAAGAATGCATTTTAATCGTTAAAAACACAGGTTCCGATGTAGATAATTTCAACTTTTCAAGCTCGTTTTCATAGTTAACATTTTGATCTTTACTGGAAATTATCAACTCTTGAAAGGGCTTATTCTGTAGCTGGTCAAGTTGGTAACCAAGCCTATTTAATATGGCTTTGTTTGCCATTTGAATGTTAAATTCTGAATCACAAATAACTAAAAACTGTTCAACCATATCAAATATTGTCATATTGACTTTATTTAATTCACCTAGATGATTTTCCAATTGACGTGACATTCTTGTTAACTCACTGATTTCCGTGAGTTTATCATGGTTCAGTTTTTCGATCTTAAGAATACTCTGGTTCGTTTCAACAACTTGATTTGTGAGCGATTGAGATATCTGACCAAACTCATTAAAGATTGCACGTAAGCTAGAATTAGATATTTCATCGAAACGGCTGGCTTTTATTAAATTCAAATCATGAGAAAACAAGGGTGGGATTTTATTGATAAGCAATAAAAATCCAAGAACCAATAGCATACTTTCTATGAAAATAATTAAAGAAAGATTGAACACCGTAACGTTTTCTTTAAGCTGCAACACGATATAGCCATTCGTAATCAAAAGTGGCATTAAGCAAATCACAAGCAGCAAGGCCCCGATTTTATTATTGTACTTTATTTTCATCGTTAACCTCACAGTCATAGATTCTCATAATTTTTTCATTTTGAGTTAACGATAATTCGTTTAGAATTCTTAAGAATTGTGGTGCATAGGCCTTTCCAGATGCTTGCAACATGTTCTGTATAACCTTACTACCTGATGAATGACCTGCTGTATTCATTAAAAAATCAAAATCATTGGCTACTCTGATAATTTGAGCGTAAAAAGGTTGTTCATTAAACTGATTCCCTACGTAGTTTGAGAGATCATAATCAATATGATGGTACTCTATTCCCTCAAGAATATCCTTATTCAATCCAACTTGCTCAACCATACGCCTACCTAAATATCCGTGGTCATCGACTCTATCTGATTTTTCAAACTTAGTATCCGAATAAGCCAATTTGCCAACATCATGTAATAATCCTGCAATATAGACGTCATCAATTTCAATCGATGATAAATAGAGCTTTTCAGCAATCATTTTACAAATCTGAGCAACTCTTCTCGCATGACCTGTTATTCGCGCAGATTGTACCTCAGTCGCCGTCACAAAAGCCTCTACCGTCTTAAAGTAGTTTGATTTTAATCTTTCGAAAAGTATGATTTTCTCTAAAGCAATCGTTACATTAATTGATATAGATTCAAGTAATACCATACTTTCAGTGTCAAAATTGTAATCGCTTACAACTGACATGACACCCAGACTTTTATCGTAATTGGTAAGCGGAATATAGGCAACTCTTCTTTCATTAAGCAATACGTTTCTGATCACATCATCTTCAAAGAGCAAATCCTCAAGTGTATTAATGGCCAATATCTTATTATTTAAGAAAGCATAACCAATATGTGTGTGGTTTGTAGACACGATTTTGTCCATGACAAACTCATTACTATACCCACCAATTGCCATCAACTCCAGTGACATCTCGTCGTTAATAAGCCTTATACTGCAAGAGTTAAAGTTCCCCAAATACGCAATCTTATCTATCGCATCTTGTAAGGTGTTCTCTATTGAGATCTGACCACTTATTATTTTACTAATTTCATTAATAAAGTGAAGATCTCTACTCTTTTTCAAATAGGTCCGCGTTAAAGCCCTTTCTTGATTATTGTTTTCGGCGATAAACAAAATTGATTTGATGCCACCTTTTTCAAAAATTCGTTTGCTTTTACCGATGACCGTCGCACCATTTTTCAAACCGAGCATAATCTTCTCAAAGTCCTTTTTTTTGAACATTTCGAAGTTATTTGCTGAAACCGTTAAGACATCCCCTATGAAATCGGGTTTCTCGAGGTTTATATCCACTTTTTTATTAGATTTTATAATATTCCCATTTGGGTCTGTGAGATAAATGTCTAAAGGTAATCGACTTCCAGAAGCCATAAACAGGGCCTCGTTTTGATTAATTTTGACATTAAGTGACGCGATTTTATGTTCTAATTCATTTATGGTTTGATTTAAGCTTCCCGTTTGCGATTCTGCTTTATTAAGTGCAGAATTGGCATGGTTGATCGCTACAGAAATTGATTCCTTATCCTTAGAGAGTGCCTTATAGGCAGATTCAATCTCCTCGAAAGAGCTTTCAAGAATGATTGCGTCATCTTTACCTATAGAATTTATGATTTTCTCACTATCAGATTTTATGATTTTGTTAAGCCAATAAACCCCAATCGCCGTCCAGAAAATGGGGACTATAAAAACCCATATTGCACTGATAGCCACTTTTAACACGGTTATATTAAATAGTGAAATTATAGAAATCATCAGAAGGGAGTATCCAAATATAAGAATGCTCAGTTTTGTGATAAAATTTTTATGATTCATCCGAACACTCCTCATCTAAATAGTATGACACCCTATTAAAATTATATTAGATTAACTAACAAAATGAAAGATTTGTGGAAAATAAAAAATCATCGCTATTTTCATAGTGATGATTCCTTAATTATGCTGTGCACTTAGCTTCGAGCAAATTCTATAAGCGTTAAGATGCCAGTTAACTCAAACCAGGCGACCCTGCGGCACATAGATGGTCTCGTTTACCGCTGCTTCCTTCCAGACCTGACGGGGTTCACAAGTATCTATTGCGCAAGACCCAATTATCAACATTACTTAGCAAATGCAGACCCTACAAAATGTGTCCTCAAACTAAGCATCAACCCTGCTACAGCGGATTGCAGGTTACAAGGAACCGCTACCTCCCCATCTAGCACAGCATATCTTATATGGCGGAGAGAGCGGGACTCGAACCCGCGGGGCCGTTACAGCCTTACACGCTTTCCAGGCGTGCCCCTTAGCCAACTCGGACATCTCTCCATATTATCTTCTCTTGCGAAAAAACGATTGTAACAATGACTTGCATTCGTCTGACAGTATGCCGGGAAAAACATGGCAGTAATGATTTAAACCCTCGACGCTAAACAAATCGAACACAGATCCACACGCTCCTGCTTTTGGGTCTGAAGCACCATAATAAATTTTATCTATTCTGGCTTGATATAAGGCGCCAGCACACATCGGACAGGGTTCAATTGTAACATAAATCGAGCACCCTGTCAATCTCCAGGACCCTAGTTTAGCTGACGCATCCTTAATAGCATTGATTTCTGCATGTCCATATGCGACTTCTTCAGACTCTCGAGTATTATGCCCTCTACCGATAATAATTCCATTTTTTACGATTACAGCACCGATAGGCACTTCTCCTAGATCAGCTGCTTTTTCAGCCTCTCTTATAGCTTCCTTCATAAAAAACGTATTCACTTACTTCACCTCAAATAAAATTCCCCGCAAAAGCGGGGATAGAGTTTATAGTGGCGCACCCGAGAAGACTTGAACTTCCGACCTATCGCTTAGGAGGCGATTGCTCTATCCACTGAGCTACGAGTGCTTACTTCCCTGATTTTGTCACGATAAAGTGGTCAGAAAAATATACTTCAACACGATTGTTCTTATATTGGTTGCCATAATCTTTAAACAATGGGTTATCCGAACCTTGATTATACACACTTATGAGGCTGACATCAACACCTAAGTTAATAAGCTCATCAGCGACAAATGCAGCACGTCGTTTGCTTAAATCAAGTGCTTCATCATTGTTTTCAAAATTTGGATAGCCATTAACATGACCTGAAACCGTAATTTTTTCATCTGGATATGTTTTTAGCATGTCCGTTATCGACTTCAAATCTGCTAAATCCAATTCAGCACTTGATTCATCTTCATCAAAATAGAACACAATCCGAAATTGCTTTAAATCATTCAATTCTTCTGCATCATAAATCTGACCTGAGTTACTCTCAGTACTTGATGATTCTGATGATGACTCTGATGATGCTTCAGTTGCTGTATTCTGGGTCGATTCTGTATTTTGGGTCGATTCTGTTGATGCCATCGTTTGGCTTTCAGTCTCTATTTCAGTGCTGGTTTCCATCTCTGATGTAACTTCACCCACTAGAGGCGTTTTAACATCCGCCTGATTATAATACTCGATAATAAACAGGCTTGAGTATCCAATAATGGTTAACTGAATGATTATTAGTACACCTATGACGAGCTTTCCTCGTCGTGTCAATCGATAATCTGCCATAAATTACTTCTTAGGTTTGACAAATTCCACGAGATTAATAATTTTTTGAATTTCATATTCGATCATCGTATTTTGATCTTCCTGGAACTTCTTACGATTCTTATTGATTTCTCTCAGATCCTCAATACGTTTTTCTAACTCTCTAATCGTCGCATCATTTCGATTGAAGACATCTTGAGTAGTCGAAACGGTTTCTTCAAGTACTGTATTTAATGAATCAATTCGTCTATAAGCATCATTTAAAAGATCATCAAGGCTTATATTCGAAACGTTCATAATGTTTAGAACAGTCTCTCTCTTAATATCGATTGGCAAGTTCTCAGGTATTGCCTTCAAGTAAACGTCTGCCATAAAAATGGTCTTTTTAACTTCAGATTCTAAGTGCGCATTACGATAGATTTCATCGATCGTCAATAACTTGTTTTTCTCATAAGCACCAATAATCAAATCCAATTTGTCACTAATATTTTGTGGAATATCCTCTACTTTTACAGTTGGTTCAGATTCCTTGTTCGAATAATCACTGCTCTTTGTTTCTAATGTCAATTGAGTTTTTACCTCTTCCTCAACTGGGGTCTTTAATTGAAAATCACCTGTGCTATGAGATCCTAACCCGGTGAGGTCTGGAACATTTTCCAAATCAGGAATTGACTCCATATCAACACTTTCAGTAGCTTCCATATCAAATCCTAATTCTTGTTCCTTCTGGCTGTGCTCAATTAACCCCATTCTTTCAAAAATCGATTTTTTAGGTACCACGATTAAATCCTCCTAATTTGATTGGCTTAACTTACTTTCTAAATACTGCAACTTTCCCCGATTACTTTTAATAATAGATTTATAACTTTCAATAATTTCGTCTTTTCTTTGAATTTGGCGTTTCTTTATTTGTATTTGATAGCTGAGCAAATCTATCATTTCATTCATGTCTTCGATGTAATCACGTTTAAGCTCATCGCTATCTAGACCGCCATACGGTTGAATCGTCGATATTTCAATCGTATTTTTTATAATATCCACACCAACATCGTCAATATAAGTAATGTTTGATCTCGTATGAATATGATTTTTAAGCAACTTTTTATTTTTATTTACTTTTTTATAAATCGTTACTTTACTTACTCCGAGCATTCTGGCGACTTCAATTACCCTATACATTTACTTACTCCGACATTTCGTCATATTTTTTTAAGATCTTAAATTGCAGTTTATTAATCAAATCAATGTCTTCAGAAATTTTCATTTGAAACTTGATAATCATATCGTCTTTTAACTCTAGCTCAGAATCGAGATTGGCTAATTCGTTTTTCAATATTTCTATCTTGTCATATAAAATCTCTCGATCGCGCTCAAACTTAGAAGACAGCTTAACCGGTCTAATGTCAGCTTTATCGTTATAGGTTATGTCTTCTTTTGATTTAGAAAACAATGTCATGAGAATTTCATAGCCACGATCGTCAAAATAAGTTACGCCATCAATTTTTGAGATATTGGGATCAAGAAGACTTTTGTGAGTAATCATCTTTTCAAATATTTCTGTTTTCTCGACTCCTAAAAGCTCAGCAACCTCACTTACCTTATACAAACATATCCCCCCAATGGCGTTAACAGTAAATTAACTGTTAATAATAGACACCTTATAATTCAGCGATTTTCAATACTAATCTAATTTTACAAAAATAAAACTCTTATTTCAAATGTTATTTTTTATTCGCATAAGAAGTTTAATTTCACGTGCCATCCATTACTACGATACAGATACTTCCCTTTAAATATGATTCATAATTATACATCTTAACCTGTGTATCATTTTGAGATTACCGTTAATCGTCCCTCTTACTATTTTTTGTATCAATTTGATACAGGTTGAGCTTACGATATAAGGTCGCTCTACCAATTTGTAGAACATCTGCCGCCGCACTAATGTTTTGATTTAATGCATTGTATACTTCGAGCACATAATTTTTTTCGTTTTCATGGAGCGATAGTAAGGATTGTGTGGTATCTAGTGGAAGATATTTTACCTCATTTGTGCCAAGCTTTTTATTATACTCTATTGCATTTTCAATGTATTCAAAGAACTCACGGAAGGTCATAGAAGGGAACTTGATCTTCAGGTGATCTCTAAATTTACTTGAAAATGATGCACTGTATTTCTTTTCAGTTTGATAAATAATCTCTTCAATCTCATGTTCCTGTTCTAATTCCGAAGGTTTTAACAGGTTAACAGTAAATAATTGATACTTATCTTCAAATAGTTTGACTTGCTTGCTGCCCTCAAGCTTTTTATGTGCTGAAGTGATGTTTGAATCCTCACTGTTAACCGTTATCAGAATCAACCTAGAACACTTCATATTATTTGATTTTATATCAATTTCTCCCTGGATATTTTCGTCGCTGTAAACCATTAACAACTTTGTCAGTTCTGCAGATGCCATTTGAAAATTTTTGAGAATTACTGTATCAAATTGAGACAAACCAGTTTGAACGATAAATGCATGTAAGTCATTATTTATGGATGCCAAATCAACAATTGCCGGAGTTCGCTTATGTTTTAGACACAAATCGTAAGCAAAAGCAGTCCTACCTGACTTTACGTCTCCTTTGATGATCAACAGTTTTGACTTTTTAAATATTCGTTCACTATTTATAAGCAGACTATTGTATTTTTCTATTGGATAAATGATAGAATTAGAAACCGCAGACTCCTCGTTTCGAGTACCATTATTTTCTTCTATTAGTACTGTGAAACCCTCTTTACTATAATAACTCGTAATTTCTGACTTTAGGCTGTGTATGACATACTCGTTTATTGGCAGCTCTGAGAAAAGCATCAATACACCATCTATATGATCATTCTTTTTGATAATTATTCCCACAGAGTAGAAGCTGCAAAAAATATTCAAATAGTGTTCTTCTAGGTTAACATACATGTCAGTCCCCGTCTTCATTGCTAAGTACCCTGCATTGGTACCAATAATGAGATCATCGATGCTGTCAATATGCTCTACCCCCAGCTTATCCAAATTATAATCAACAACCTGTAGCAACTGGTTAGCTAAAACAAACATAAATCCACTGGGTACAACAGAATTGATAAATCTAATAAACCGATGATCAAATTTTTGTTCAATCGTTTGATGTGTGCTTTTGATCGTCGCGTTAACATCGAGTGATTGTAGCTTGCATTTATACCAGGAAATGGAAATTTCTTTTCTAACAATATTTTGATTTAACCTTCCTGACTGTAAATAAGTTTTTTTCGCTTCTTTAATCATATTATTATTCATTTATATCACCTTACTCAACAGTTTATCGTAAAACTTTCATTTTTAGCGTCAGTACTGAATTTTAATATCGACGACTAGAAGTTCATGTCCTCAAAATTAATTAAAAATAGACCTAATATTTTTTACATATTATTCCATTTTGGGTAGATAATAATAACATGCCTCTTTAATAATTTCGATTTTAGCTGGCGTCGTACCACAAAGATTGCCATCAATATTAATTAAATAGGAACCGTTTTCTACTTGTATTTCTATCTCATTACTTTTATAATAATTTACTTCTTTAAGATCGTTCAATGTACCATTATACACTTTGGATATATTTTTTATAAATTTCAATTTACTTACATCGCTTACTAAGCACACTTCTAAAAGACCATCATTTAATTCAGCCTCTGGACAGATGTTCATCCCACCACCAAAATATTTTCCATTTCCGATGGCAAGTAAAAGTACTTTAGCGTTAATCGTTTGATTTCCGATTTTAACCTGCGCAACATTTGGCGTAAATGTTACGCCATTTTTGAGCGTACTAAAAAGATAAGATGATTTACCAGGCATTTTGGATTTATATTTTCCTGTATCTTGGATGATCGGTCCATCGATGCCAAAGGAACAAACATTAACAAAATAATGATTGTTTACTTTTCCAATATCGATTGTAGAATGATTGTACGCTATGATACCTTTCAAAATTTGCTCAGTCTTATATGAAGTATCATAATTTCTCACGAAGTCATTTCCAGTACCAGAAGGAATTATACCAAAACAAACTTTATCGGTTTTAGGAAAAACAAATCCATTTACCATTTCAGATAAGGATCCGTCTCCACCTACCGCTACAAATTCTCTACATCCATCGTCATATTCCAGCTTAACGATTTCCGTGATATTTCCTACATATTTCGAGATAACGATTTTATACTTAATGTGAGGTTGCATCGCCATCATTTTTTTTATTATGGGAATCACTTCTAACGTCTTACCTTTTCCTGCTACTGGATTAATAATAAATAGAATTTCTCTATTTTCCGGTCTTGAAATCATGTGCCCTCCGATTGTTTTTAAATATTGCTTTCAAAACGTTGATTTCACAGTGTTTTATAATTTAAAATTACGATTTTCGATTTAAGCCGTTTTTTTCAATTTTTAATACCACGGCATTAACGCCTTCATTCATTTAAACATCCTCAAATATATCGGTTATACAAAAATGTTTCACGTGAAACATCTTTAAAAATTGTTTCACGTGAAACATATCTTACTTTTTAATGAGATCGACAATCCTATTTAAATCATCAAGATCATAGTAATCGATCAAAATCTTCCCTTTTCCGTTCGAGTAATTTACGGTTACTTTAGTGCCTATTAAGACGGATAATTCATCCTCAAGTGCTATAACTTCATTATCCTTAAGATTCTTATGCTTAATTTCTTTTTTATCTAAAATCTTATCGATGTTTTTGCATATTTCCTCAGTGGATCGAACACTCAATTCATCAGAAATAACCATATCATAGGCAGCTTTTCTCTTTTTAGGCTGTTCTATGGATAATAAAGCACGTCCATGTCCACTAGAAATCAATTTATTGGTAATAGCCTCTTGAATATAAGACTCAAGCTTTAATAACCTCATGGTATTCGTGATGTAAACACGGGACTTTCCAGCAATTTTACTCATTTTTTCTTGTGTGATTTGATATTCTTCTATTAATCGAGTAAAAGCTAAAGCTTCTTCAATTGGATTTAAATCTTCGCGCTGTAAATTTTCAATAAGCGCTAATTGTGCAATTGTACTCTCATCTACATCCTTGATTATAGAAGGGACTTTCTTCAAACCGATATGTTTACAAGCACGCCATCTCCGTTCACCAGCAATAATCTCATATAAACCGCCATTTTTTTTGAGCACGATGGGCTGCAATAATCCATGCTCAGTAATGGATTCGCTTAATGAAATGATTTTTTCTTGGTCAAACACTTTTCTTGGTTGATCTTTATTAGGCATTATCAGATTGATATCAATTTCGTGTATTAAATCGCCATGCTCAGTAACACGACTTTCAAAAGCTTCCATTGATTCAGTAGGAATTAATGCACCTAAGCCTTTTCCAAGACCTGACTTTTTCATCATTCGTTATCTTCCTCCATTGATAAAATTTCGTCCACGAGATCTAAGTAAGCCTCAGCACCCTTTGATTTTCGATCATAATGAATAACGGGAGTACCAAAACTAGGCGCTTCCGCTAATCTAATGTTACGCGGAATGATTGTGGTATATACGTACTGTCTAAAATGCTTTTTAACTTCTTCAACTACTTGAATTGATAAGTTCGTTCTACCATCAAACATACTGAGTAATACCCCTTGAATTTCCAAGTTAGGATTTATACTCTTTTTAACGAGGTTGAAAGTATTAACCAATTGACTTACACCTTCAAGTGCGTAATATTCACACTGAATTGGAATTAAAACACTATCGACAGCTACTAAAGCATTGATTGTCAGAAGTCCCAAAGAGGGAGGACAATCAATAATTATATAATCGTATCTATCTTTAATCTTCAGCAATTGATTTTTTAATAAAAACTCGCGTGATTCAAACTCGATTAACTCGATTTCAGCGCCAGCTAAATTAACACTACCCGGTACGATATGCAAATTTTCAAAAGAAGTACTGATTATTGCATCTTCAATACTTACCTCATCAATTAAAACCTTATAAATATTATTTTCAAATTGACTCTTATCAACTCCAACCCCACTGGTAAGGTTCCCCTGCGGATCATTATCTATCAAAAGTACATTTTTTCCTCTCTCAGCTAATGCAGCTGATAGGTTGACAGCAGTAGTTGTCTTTCCAACGCCACCCTTTTGATTAAAAATTGCTATCGCGCGACCCATATCTCCTCCAAAATTCATCGTATCTTCATTATACGTTAAGTTCATTAATAAAAAAAGGAATAAAAAAAACTTACATAAAAATGTAAGTTTTTTCCATTTTATAATGGTGATTTTTTAGGTATGCCTGGTTTTCTAGGATACTTTTTATCGAGTACGCCTGTCTTTTGTATAATAATAATCTCGCGAGTTCCCATATTTTCAGGTAGCTGAATCGTTTTAATATCGACAATTTTGGCTTTCATCTTTTCTAATGCGTTTTTTGCATCAATCAGTTCTTGGTCGGACTTCAAAGATTTATAAGCTAAAAAATAACCATTCACCTTTACAAAAGGCATGACAAACTCTAAAAGAAGTCTCAACTCAGCGACTGCCCTCGATACAGCAAAATCATACTTTTCACGATAAATTGGGCTCTGCCCAAAATCCTCTGCTCGACCATGTACTGCATCTAAATGTGTAATATCAAGGTCCTTTTTAACTAACTCGATAAAATTGATGCGTTTGTTTAGGGAATCTAAAGCTGTAATCTCAATCGATTCATCCATGATTTTTAATGGAATAGCAGGGAATCCTGCACCCGTTCCAATATCAATGATTTTCGTATTTTCAAATTTGAAATCTAAATTAAAAATAAGCACCGAATCGATAAAATGCTTTATCACGACTTCATTAAATTCCGTGATCGCCGTCAAATTGTACTTTTCATTTTCGGAGATCAACAACTCATAAAATTTATTGAACTTACCCAATTGAGAATCGTTAATTTCAAGGCCGGCTTGACTAAAAAGTGCTTTCATTAATTACCTCTTCTTCTGTATTGTTCTAAATAGACGAGTAAAACAGAAATATCCGCAGGCGATACACCAGAAATTCTAGAGGCTTGTCCGATTGATTTCGGTTTAATGTCCGTCAACTTTTGTCTAGCTTCTAACCGCAAGCTATCGATCGAATAATAATCGATATCCTCTGGTAACTTCTTTTCTTCTAATGCTTTAAACTTTTCAACTTGCTGCAACTGCTTTTTAATATAACCTTCATACTTTATAGTAACTTCAATTTGCTTGATGACATCCTTCGTTAAGTCCTCAGGACGTGTGTAATCAATATCCGACAAATGATGATAAAAAATTTCTGTTCTTTTTAAAATATCGATCATCTTAACCCCTTGATTCACTTCAGGTAACTCTAAAGCGCCTAAAACACGGTTAAGATCATCCATCTTTAATATGACTTTTGAAATACGACTCATCTCATTATTAATCATTTCCATCTTTGTTTTGAAACGATGATAACGTTCATCTGTAACTAAACCAATTTGGCGTCCTTTTTCAGTCAGTCTAAGGTCTGCATTGTCTTGTCTTAAAAGTAACCGATACTCGGATCTAGAGGTCATCATACGATAAGGCTCATCAGTGCCCTTAGTAACGAGGTCATCGATCAAAACACCGATATATGCTTCAGATCTATCTAAGATAAAAGGTGCTTCACCTTTTACTCTAAGTGCAGCGTTTATGCCAGCAATCAGCCCCTGAGCAGCTGCTTCTTCGTATCCAGAAGAGCCATTAAACTGGCCTGCAGAAAATAGATTAGGAATCTTTTTAAATTCTAAGGAGAGCGTCAAATCCAATGGATTAACGCAATCATACTCTATCGCGTAGGCTGGTCGCATGATCTCGACGCGCTGCATCCCTGGGATCGTCCTCATAAAAGCTAATTGAACGTCTTCAGCCATACTGGTAGACATGCCTTGAACATACATTTCATTCGTGTCTCGTCCTTCTGGTTCAATGAAAAGCTGATGTCTTTCCTTATCGGTGAACCGAATCAGCTTCGTTTCAATTGATGGACAATATCGCGGGCCAGTTCCTTCGATGGTTCCGGTAAACATGCCTGACTTATCTAGATTTGATAAAATCACTTCATGTGTGCGCGTATTCGTATAAGTTAACCAGCATGGCAATTCATCCAGTGCGATGTGATCATGCATAAAAGAAAACAACTCGTAATCCTTATCACCCCACTGGATTTCCATTTGATCATAATCTAATGTGCGTGCATCCACACGTGCAGGTGTTCCTGTTTTAAACCGTCTTAACTCGATATCGTGAGCTTTCATATTTTCAACTAAATCATAAGAAGCAGCAAGCCCATTTGGACCACTGTTAATAATCGCATCACCAATAAAGATTTTACTTCCTAAATAAGTGCCTGTTGCAAGAACAATCACATTGGATTTATAAAAAGCCCCCGTTTGAGTGATAACACCCACAGGCTTACCATTTTCAATCACGATTTCTTTGACTTCGCCTTGCTTAACATACAAGTTCTCAGTATTCTCCATAACGCGTTTCATTTCGCGATGATACTGATTCTTATCGGCTTGCGCTCTTAGAGAATGTACTGCAGGGCCTTTACTACTATTCAACATCTTACTTTGTAAAAATGACTTGTCAATATTGATACCCATCTCACCACCGAGCGCATCGATCTCTTTAACGAGATGACCCTTCCCAGTTCCACCGATAGAAGGGTTACAAGGCATCATTGCAATCGAATCCAAATTGATCGATAATACCAATGTCGATACACCCATCCTTGCGCTAGCCAAAGCTGCTTCACACCCAGCATGTCCAGCGCCGACGACGATACAATCATATTGACCAGCATCAAATACTCTAACCATTAGTTGCTCCTTACTTTCCTAAACAAAAGTTACTGAATATATTATTTAATAGATCCTTCTCGACCGATTCACCTGTAATTTGACCTAAATAGAGGATAGCATCTTTAATATCCACTTCTATAAAATCATAAGGCATTTGATTTGAAGTCGCTGAATAAGCCTCATTACAGTGAACCAACGCCTTTTTCAGCAAATCGATATGTCTAGAGTTACTCACTAGCTCATTTTGATTATAATCAATTTGATTTGAAAAAACCATCTCTTGAATGGCTTTTTCGACATCGACCAGGCCAATTTCCTTTTCTATGGAAATTCTAATGATCTTCTTATCGTGTAAATGCTCGTTGATTACTGCTTCATCGATCATTTGAGGCAGATCTGTCTTGTTAATCAAAACGATGGCATGCTTCTCCTTAACGAGCTCCATAATCTGAAGGTCCTCATCCGTAATGGACTCAGAAGCATTTAACATAAAAATGACTAAATCAGCTTCATTAAAAACACCTTTAGATCGTTCAACACCGATTTTCTCGACGATATCTTCCGTATCGCGTATGCCAGCCGTATCGACTAACTTTATAGGGATACCCCCAATATTTAAAAACTCCTCGATCAAATCGCGTGTAGTTCCAGCAATCTCTGTGACAATAGCTCTGGAATCCCTAAGCAAAGCGTTCATTAAACTTGATTTTCCTACATTTGGCTTTCCTACGATTACAGTTTTCAAACCCTCTCTAATAATTTTACCATTATTAGCATTCTCAAGAAGCTTTGAAATTTGCTCCGAGGAAACCATTAACTGTGCACTGATTTCATGATACGTGATGTCTTCGATATCTTCTTCTGGGTAATCGATTCCCACTTCAATCTGTGCCATTAAAGCGATAAGATTATCTCTGATCGACCTTACTCTTGAAGATAAATAACCTTCTAATTGATTTAATGCCAAATCAAATCCACGTCTTGTTTTTGCACTGATCAAATCCATTACTGATTCTGCCTGCGCTAAATCGATACGACCGTTCAAGAAAGCACGCTGAGTAAACTCACCCTTTTCAGCAAGCCTTGCGCCATGTCTTAAAGCTAAACTTAAAATCTCCCTTAAAGGAATTATACCACCGTGGCAATTAATCTCGACGATAGGTTCTCTCGTATACGTATTTGGTGCAGCCATTTTCACAACCATAACTTCATCGACGACCACATCGCCATCCATAATATGACCATAAACTAGCTCACGATTAACACGTGCTTTATGGCTTGCAGGTCTAAAAAACGCGTCAACTATCTCAAAAGCCTGATGACCACTCATTCTAATGATTCCAATAGCGCCTTCTCCAAGTGGTGTAGATATCGCAACAATTGTATCAGTAATCATAATTTTCTCCTAAATTAAAAGATAACCCAGTAATAACTGGGTTATGGATGTTAGTTTACCTTATTCTTTTTATAATCGTAGTAAATGACAACTTTTCTGTATGGTTCATCACCTTCAGATTTCGTACTGACATTTGGATTGTTTTGTAATGCAGAATGAATGATTCTTCTTTCGTATGGATTCATCGGTTCAAGAATGACATTCTTTCTTGATTTTCTTACCTTAGCAGCTAATTTTTCTGCTAATGCTTCGAGGGTTTCTTTACGCTTCGCACGATAGTTTTCTGTATCAAGTACCACGCGTAAATAATGATCTCTATCTTTATTGACCACTAAACTTACTAAGTATTGAAGTGAATCAAGCGTTTGACCACGTTTTCCGATCAATATGGCCATATCATCACCTGCCATACTAATGCTCAATACATCATCCGCTAACTCCGCCTCGATATCTGCTTGAATATTCATTTCTTTAAGAACACTCATTAAGAAATACTTTGCAATATCGATCACGCTATTTTTCTTGCTTACTCTAATTCTCGTTTCTTTAGCACCAAGTCCTAAAAAGCCTTTTGAACCTTCTTCTAAAACTTCAATCTCAACTTGTTCACGCGTTGCTTCAAGTTCAATTAAAGCTAAACGAAGTGCTTCCTCAACACTTTTGCCAGATTTTTCAACAAACTTCATTATTTAATTACCTCCTTAGATGGACGTTTCATAACGTATTGCTGAACGATTTGGAATATACTTCCCACGGTCCAATAAAGCATTAAACCTGCGGACATGCTTGTACCCCAGAATAAAATCATCACAGGGAAAATAATACCCATAATTTTCATTTGACTATTCATCGCGTCATTTCCACCAGATGGTGTCGGTGTAGAGGACATTTGAACATATGTGAGTGCTGCAGAAAGAATCGGCATAAGACCAGGTAATCCTAAAAACCACTCAGGACCAATAGACAATACGTTACTCATCAAGTCAGGTAAAGAAAGGTTTTTCATCCATAAAAAAGTTTCACTAGTCGCGCTAGCCAATAATTCAGGATTGTTAATGAACACATAAGTACCAGGCTCTCTTAATGCGGTAAATAAACCGATGATAATCGGAAACTGAATTAATAAAGGAAGACATCCACTTAAAGGATTATACTTATGTTCTTTATATAGTTCAACCAACATTTGATTTTGTTTTTCTTTATTATCTTTATACTTTTCTTGAATTTCTTTCATCTTAGGCTGTATATCCGCCATAGCCTTTGATGATTTCATTTGTTTGATGGTAAATGGCATAAGTAGCAACTTAGATATTAACGTGAATATAATAATTGCAATGCCATAATCATTGACAATACCATAGATCAATCCTAATAGGTACCCGAATACTTGAGCAAAAATAGACAAAATATTACCCTCCTAATACTATTCTAATGGGTCATAACCGCCTGGATGAAAAGGATGACATTTTAAAATTCGTTTAACACTAAGCTGTGTCCCTTTAATCGCGCCGTATTTTTCCACAGCACTTAACGCATATTGCGAACAGGTAGGATGAAAACGACAATTACTTCCCAACAAAGGTGAAATAAACTTCCTATAGAATTTTATCATCAATATTAAAATTGTTTTCATAATGTTGGCCTTTATCTAAATGATGGCAATCTTTCTAAAAATGTACTTTAGTGATTTTTCCATCTCATGAAATTCAACCTGATTTGATCGTACCCTAGCAACGAATACAATATCATAACCAACCAAATTTCCAAAGTTAAGTCTGTACGCTTCTTTAATCAATCTTCTGACTCTGTTTCTTATAACGCTGTTACCTACCTTTTTGCTGATGGAAAATCCTACTCGGCAAAAGGGGAGGTGATTTGGCATATAATAGATGACAATATTTTTGTCGGCAAACGATTTTCCACGCTTATAGACTTTGGAGAATTCAGAAGTCTTTTTTAAACTTTCAAAAGTCATCATGCCTCCAACGATTAATTACAAAAAAAGACCACTGGCTGCGGTCTTTTGATCCATTAAGCAGATAATTTTTTTCTACCTTTTCTTCTTCTTGCTTTAAGGACATTTCTGCCTGAACTTGTTTTCATTCTTTTACGAAAACCATGTTCAACTTTTCTTTGTCTTTTCTTTGGTTGATAAGTTCTTTTCATTTCAGACACCTCCTTACACACGTTACATATGCGTATATATAAACATATTTTTTTAACATAAGTCTGCTAAAACATTATAACTTGAACACTATGGTCTGTCAAGAATTTGGTTGAAACGCATTTTATTAGGTTTAATCTACGGTTTTCTACTATATATAGACACTGCTGTTGATATAAAAAGAAGATATAGTAGTTATACACATTCTATCAACAAAATTGTTAATAAAAATAGACATTCATCCACAAAAATAATGAAAAGTCTAGTGTTAAATACAATATCCACAAAAATATAATATAATGTTTTTTGTGGATAAGTTTGAAAACTGAATCAAAATTTGATAAAATGACATGTACTAACAATTCAATTTTTTCACGGACCCAAAAATGTGGATAACTAAGTTTTGTTGATTATTTGTCATTTTTTTTTTGACTTTTTCTGATTTTCATTGTGTATATTGTTTATAAGTCAGTCATTTTTCTGTTGATAACTAAATTTTGCTTAAAATTATCAACAGGTTATTATAATTTTAAACCCACAAAATATTATATTCAAATAGGGATTTTTTATCAACAAACCCTAGAGAAATTTGTGGATAATGTGTTCTATTAGGAGGATAACAAAATGGATCATCGCTTAGCTGAAATATGGGAAGAAGCTAGAAATAATATGAAAAAGGAACTAATGCCACTCAGCTTTAGTACGTGGATTGAAAATATCATTCCTATTGCCATAGAAGGGAACACCATTATTCTTCAAACTTCTGGCGACTTTAACAGAACCATATTGGAAGAGAGATATAATCCAGTGATTACGGATACCATCAAATTCGTAACGAATCAGGAATATCAAATCAAGTATATTATCCCTGAAGAAAATACAGCTGAGCTAGGAAAACAAAAGGCCGAGCAAACGACAGATTTGTTTGGATCCACTAATTTGAATCCAAGATATGTCTTTAATGAGTTCGTGGTCGGTAATAGTAACCGCTTTGCTCATGCAGCTTCACTTGCCGTTGCAGAGTCGCCTGCAAAATCCTATAACCCATTATTCATCTACGGTGGTGTTGGTCTCGGTAAAACGCACTTAATGCATGCTATCGGTCACTATATCTTATCTCAGAACAAAAATTCTAAAGTTTATTACGTATCAAGCGAGAAATTTACAAACGAACTGATCAACTCCATCAAAGATGATAAAAATGAAGAGTTTAGAAACAAATACAGAACAGTAGATGTTCTCCTGGTTGACGATATCCAGTTTATCGCTGGAAAAGAGCGTACACAGGAGGAGTTCTTCCATACATTTAATGCCCTCTATGAAGCGAATAAGCAAATCATCGTGTCTTCCGATCGTCCGCCTAAAGAAATACCGACGCTTGAAGATCGATTAAGATCACGATTTGAATGGGGACTAATAACGGATATACAAGCACCAGATTATGAAACACGCATCGCTATATTAAAGAAGAAATCTGAAAGAGATCGTATCGATATCCCTGGAGAAGTGTTTGAATTCATCGCTTCAAAAATTAAATCTAACATCAGGGAACTTGAAGGTGCACTTAATCGAGTCGTCGCTTATTCAACACTAACTAAACGTGAAGTTGAAATCTCCTTAGTCAATGAGGCACTTAAAGACGTCTTTTCAACGACTAAAGCCCGTAAAATCGATGTAGACTTTATAAAATCCACAGTAGCTGAGTATTTTAATATGAAAATAGAAGATTTCGAGTCGAAAAAGAGAACCCGTCAAATCGCCTATCCAAGACAAATTGCCATGTATATTGCGAGGGAGCTCACGGACTTGTCACTTCCTAAAATTGGCGAGGAGTTTGGCGGTCGTGATCATACGACAGTTATTCACGCTTATGAAAAGATTAGTTCAGAAATGCTTTCTGATTATGAGCTTAAGAATAAGATTGATGCCATCATCAAGGATATTAAGGGTGAATAATCAATTTTGTTAATAACGGTCCTGTGGATAACTAAAACACTTTTCTCTTTTTATCCACTGTGAATAAGATTAAAAAATACGCTACTCTCATCAACAGTTTTTTTTAATAACTTTCTTTTAAATTTCAAGGCGTCTAAGTGCTTTTCCACAAATCAACAGCGCCTACTACTATTACTAATTATGTTTATATGTTTTTGTATTTATTAAATGCCTTAAGGAGGGTACACTATGAAATTTAAATGCCAGCAAAACCAATTGTCATCTGCCATCAGCATGGTTTCTAAAGCCGTATCAAGTAAAACGACATTGCCTATCCTATCTGGTATCTTTTTTGAGGCTTCCAATAACCAGTTGAAGGTTATTGGTAACGATCTAAATCTCAGTATTGAAACCTCGATAGAGGCTACCATTATTGAAACAGGTTCAGTCGTTATTCCAGCTAGACTATTTTCAGAACTCATACGAAAATTACCTAATGAAGAAATCACTTTTAATATTGGTGAAAATTATGTCGTAGAAATCCTTTGTGGTGAATCCAGTTATAAAATTGTCGGTCTTCCAGGACATGAATATCCTGAACTTCCAGTTATCGATCAAGACAGCTCATTCTTAATCGATAAAGAATTGTTTGCTAACATGATTCGCCAAACGAGTTTTGCTATTTCTCAAGATGAATCAAGACCAATTCTGACAGGCGCATTATTAGAAATTGAGAATGGCCGTTTCAATATGGTCGCCATAGACGGCTTTAGAATGGCCATTAAAAAGGCGATTATCAAAACGGATTTAAGTAAAAAGGCGGTTGTGCCAGGCAGAACTTTAAATGAAATCAATAAGTTATTATCTCAAAGCGATTCAAAAGGCGACCTTAGAATTTCATTTGATGATAAACAAGTATTATTTTCAACAGGCGATTTAAAAGTCTACTCGAGATTATTAGCAGGTGAATTCATCAATTATCATCAGATTTTACCTTCAGAATATAAGTCTATGGCTTTGACGGAAACGGATTCATTCCTCACAGCGATTGACCGTTCATTCTTAATGGCTAGAGAAAATAAAAACGTCGCGATTAAACTTGAGGTAAAAGATGATTTCATAAAAATTACCTCGAATTCAGAAATGGGCAGCTCAATCGAAAAAGTACACATCAAGCTCGAAGGACATGATCTTGAAATAGGATTTAATCCTAAGTATTTAATTGATGCACTCAAAATCATCGATAGTGAATCGATTAAACTTGAGTTTGTTAACAATGTAAGCCCATGTATCATCAGACCAGCGGACAACGATAACTATATCTATTTGGTGTTACCATGCCGAATTTCGAAATAAGGTGAATCATGAAAAAAGTATTTATTGAAACGGAAAGCATCAAACTAGATCAACTTCTAAAATTTTCTGAACTAGTAGATTCTGGTGGAATGGCTAAAATTCTCATTAGTGAGGGATATGTAAAGCTTAATGGTAAAGTATGTGATCAACGCGGTAAAAAAATTTTTCACGATGATTTAGTGGAAGTGACCATTCCAGTGGATGATTCAACCAAAGAGACACATATAATTAAAGTGATTAAACGAGGTTAAACTTGAAGATTAAGTCCATTACACTCAAAAATTATCGCAATTATGACCAGTTGAAGATTCAGTTTGACAGTAAACTCAATATTATTATTGGTGATAACGCTCAAGGTAAAACTAATCTACTGGAAAGTATTTATACCGGTGGATTTGGTAAATCTTTTCGCGCATCTAAAGAAAGTGAACTCGTCAAATTTGGAGAAATGGTTACTGCTGTCAAAATTGAAATTGAAAGAGAAAATGGATTTAGTGAAACCATCGAGTATAGAATCAACGATAAATCAAAAAAAGAATTTTTAATCAATGGCGTCAATATCACCAAAATATCCGATTTATTAGGGACGATCAATTTAATCCTCTTTTATCCGGATGATCTAAAACTCATTAAAGAAAGTCCTGTTGAAAGAAGGCGCTTTTTAAATAGAGAACTCTCTCATATCAGTAAAGTATATTGTCTCGACATCATCGAGTATAATCGTATCCTTTTCCAGCGAAACGAGCTCCTGAAGAAAATCCCATATAAACCAGAGTTTAGAGACATGCTGGAAATATGGGATGAACAACTGGTTGAAAAAGGGGCCAAGCTCATAAAAAGAAGGCAGCACTTCATCGATGATTTAGCGATGATCAGTAACCGTATACATGGCGAAGTTACTAAACACAAGGAATCCTTATCGATAACCTACTTAACCGCTGTGAAAAATACGGAGAATTATGATACAATAAAGAGTGAACTTTCAATGATGCTTAAGAAAAACGTCGAAATTGATATAAAAAGAGGGTTCACATCAGTTGGTCCACATCGAGATGATTTCGAGATTTGCATTAATAACATCAACATCAAATCCTTTGGATCACAAGGGCAGCAAAGAACGGCTGCCTTATCTCTCAAATTATCTGAAATAGAGATTATCAAGAAAGATGTAGGGGAATACCCGATCCTCTTGCTTGATGATGTGATGAGCGAGCTCGATGTCAACAGACAAAAGGATTTGATTTACGCACTTAAAGATGTTCAGACGATTATTACGACTACGGATGTTAAAAATCTGTTGGATGAATATATTAACGCATCAAAAATCATCAAAATTAAAAATGGAAGTGTTCTAAACCATTAGGAGGTTGGAAAATGTCAAATCAAGCATATAATGCTGATCAGATACAAGTATTGGAAGGACTCGAAGCCGTAAGAAAAAGACCTGGGATGTACATTGGTTCAACCAGTGCACGCGGTCTTCATCATTTGGTTTATGAGATAGTCGATAATAGTATCGATGAGGCATTGGCTGGATATTGTAAAAAAATTACCATCACTATCGAAGCTGATAATATTATTACGGTTGAAGATGACGGTCGTGGAATGCCGATTGATATGCATCAAAAAATGGGAATTCCAGCAGTTGAAGTTATTCATACGGTTCTTCACGCAGGTGGTAAATTTGGCGGTGGGGGATATAAAGTTTCCGGTGGTCTACATGGCGTAGGCGCTTCTGTCGTTAATGCTTTATCAGAAAGATTTGACGTTGAAGTCAAGCGTGATGGTAAAATCCATAAAATTGGCTTTGAAAGAGGGGCTACCACTGAAAAATTACATGTGATTGGCGAACTTGAAAATTCGAAAATTACGGGTACGAAGACCACCTTTAAAGCGGATCATTTGATATTTGAAACTTTAGATTATGATTTTGGTACACTTGAATCCCGTATTAGAGAGCTTGCCTTTTTAAATAAGGGGATAGAAATTACAATTTCAGATATGCGTACAGACGCTAAGAAAACCTCACGTTTTTACTATGAGGGAGGGATTAAGGAGTTCGTTCAGTACTTAAACGTTAATCGGACTCCTATTCATGAAGATGTCGTCTATTCAGAACAAATCAACGAAACCAACACGGTTGAAATTGCTTTTCAGTACACCGATGGGTATTCAGAAAATATTTTTACGTTCGCAAACAACATCAGTACGCATGAAGGTGGTACACACCTCATCGGGTTTAGATCGGCGCTTACGCGTTTAATTAATGAGTTCGGTCGAAAAAAGGGAATCATCAAAGAAAAAGATGAAAATCTCACGGGTGAAGACGTTAGAGAAGGCATGACTGCCATCGTTTCAGTAAAATTAGAAGAGCCGCAGTTTGAAGGACAAACGAAGACTAAGCTTGGTAATAGTGAAATCAGAGGAATCGTAGAAACAGCCGCGTCTGATATGCTTGAGCGCTATCTTGAAGAAAACCCTAATCAAGCAAAAGTCATCATCGAGAAATGTGTCACCTCCGCGAAAGCGAGAGAGGCAGCGAGAAAAGCCCGTGAACTTACCAGAAGAAAAGGTGCACTTGATGGATTGACTTTGCCTGGTAAACTCGCAGACTGTTCCGAACGTGATCCAGCAAAATGTGAAATTTACATCGTCGAGGGAGATTCGGCTGGTGGATCTGCCAAATTAGGTAGGGATAGAAATATTCAGGCGATTCTTCCACTACGTGGTAAAATCATGAATGTTGAAAAGGCCAATTTCGCGAAGATATTTAGTTCATCTGAAATTAGGGCCCTAATTACCGCATTTGGTTGTGGTATCGGTGACGATTTTGATGTGACGAAGCTACGATATGATAAAATATTCATCATGACCGATGCCGATGTGGATGGTGCACATATTAGGACACTGCTGTTAACATTCTTCTTTAGGTTTATGAGACCCCTAATTGAACAGGGCCATGTATACATTGCCATTCCACCCCTTTATAAAGTGAAAAAGGGCAAAAGCGTCTATTATTTATATTCAGATAAAGAATTAAACAATCTTCTTAACGATATCGGTAGACAAAATGTAACGATTCAACGTTACAAAGGTCTCGGTGAAATGAATGCAGAGCAGCTTTGGTCCACTACCATGGATCCATCGGTGAGAACCATCATGAATGTCACTGTGGATGATGCTATTGAAGCCGATTTGATTTTCTCTACGTTGATGGGTGAAAAAGTAGAACCGAGAAGAGAATTTATCGAACTTAATGCAAAATACGTTAAGAATATTGACACCTACTAGGAGGATTGACCATTGAGTGACGATCAAAAAGATTTTGACGATGAAATCATAGAGACATCGTATGAAGATTCTGCGGATGACATCAATGAGACGATGAACCTCAATCAGACCATTTTACTCGTCGATGTTATGGAGGAAATGAAAAAATCGTACATGGATTATGCCATGAGCGTTATCGTTTCCAGAGCACTACCAGATGTTAGAGACGGTTTAAAGCCAGTTCACCGTAGAATACTATATGCCATGAGCGAACTTAATTTCACACATGATAAACAACATCGTAAATCGGCGCGTATCGTCGGTGAAGTAATGGGTAAGTACCATCCCCATGGCGATTCATCGATTTACGGGGCGTTGGTTCGTTTTGCCCAAGATTTCTCCATGCGATACATGCTTATCGATGGTCATGGCAACTTCGGTTCTATCGATGGCGATGGCGCAGCTGCCATGCGTTACACAGAAGCGAGAATGTCTAAGATTTCTGGCGAGCTATTAAGAGATATCGATAAAGAAACGGTTGATTTTTCACCTAACTTTGACGAGACTGAAAAAGAACCAGTGGTGCTACCAAGTAGATTTCCGAACCTTTTGATTAATGGATCTAATGGTATCGCTGTTGGTATGGCTACCTCTATTCCACCTCATAACCTTGGTGAAGTAGTCGATGGCGTCATTAAATTGATCGATGATCCTGAGACAGATATCTATGACCTTATGGACTCCATTAAAGGACCTGATTTTCCTACAGGTGCTGAAATTATGGGTGTTGAAGGCATTAAACGCGCTTACCGAACAGGTAGAGGGCGTGTTATTCTGCGTTCAAAAACAGAAATTGAAGAGATGAAAAACGGCAAAAGCCGAATTATCGTAACAGAGATTCCTTATCAAGTGAACAAATCACGCATGATTGAAGGCATCGCCGAAATGGTTAAAAATAAGCGTTTGGATGGCATCACTGACCTTCGAGATGAAAGTAACCGTAACGGCATCCGAATCGTGATTGAGTTACGTCGCGATGTCAATGCAAACATCATGCTTAATCAGTTATTTAAAAATAGCCAGCTACAGGTTTCTTATAGCATCATCATGCTCGCATTACATGATGGCGAACCGAAGGTACTAAATCTTAAAGAGATGCTTACTGCTTATCTTGAGCATCAAAAGGTCGTCGAGAGAAGACGTGTTATTTATGATCTCAAAAAAGCGAAAGAAAGAGCGCATATTTTAGAAGGCCTACGTATCGCGATCGATAATATCGATGAAATTATTAAAATCATTAGAAGTGCCTATAATAATGCAGAACAAAAATTGATGGAGCGTTTTAATTTATCTGAAATTCAAGCAAAAGCCATCGTCGACATGAGATTACGTCGTCTTCAAGGACTTGAACGAGAAAAGATTGAAAACGAATATCAGGAGTTGATCAAGCTCATCGCTTATCTAAATGATTTACTGGAAAATGAACACTTACTATTAGCGATCATCAAAGAAGACTTACTAAGAATCAAAAAAGTGTATAATGACGAGCGTAGAACTGAAATCAGTATCAATCCAGATGAAATCGATTATGAGGATTTAATCGAAGAAGATGAGGTCATCATTACACTTACTCATGCCGGCTATATTAAACGCGTTTCTACAGGCGAGTATGTCTCTCAAAAGCGCGGAGGAAGAGGTAAAACAGGTCTTTCAACGAGAGAAGAGGATTTTGTAAAAGAAATTTATACCACATCGACACATGATTATCTATTATTCTTTACGAATTTAGGCAAGGTGTATCGTATGAAAGCCTATATGATACCGGATGGCTCTCGTATATCTAAAGGAACTGCGATCGTCAACCTTCTTCCATTGGAACCAGAGGAAAAAATCAACGCAGTTGTTCCGATTAAGAACTTTGATGATGGATTCCTCACGTTATGTACAAAATATGGCGTCATTAAGAAAACCACACTTGACCAGTTTGATACAAACCGTAAGACAGGTCTTATCGCTATTAATCTTAAAGAGGGCGACGAACTTATTTCTGTGAGAAGAACAACTGGTAATGATGAGTTAATCGTCGTCACGAAAAAAGGAAAGGCCATTAGATTTAGCGAAGATGATGTTAGGGCCATGGGAAGAACTGCTACTGGTGTCAGAGCAATTACGCTTACAGGCGTGGATCATATCATTGATATGGAAGTGGTTAAAGAAGAAGCTAAGCTTCTCGTTGTTTCTGAAAATGGATATGGTAAACGTACACCGATGACAGAATACCGTCAGCAGTCTAGAGGCGGTAAGGGGATTATTACCTACAACCTCAATAGCAAAACGGGTAACCTTATCGGTGCCGTCGTGGTTAATGATCAAGATGAACTCATGATCATCAATGACAATGGCGTGTTAATCAGAATAAAGGTTGATGAAATTTCTGTGACTGGCCGTATTACTTCAGGTGTACGCGTCATGAAAATTGATGAAAGTACGCGACTCGTCTCAATGGCGAAGGTCGGAGAGCAAGAAGATTCAGAGGAAGGTGAATAATTTTTTATCTTTCCTCTGAATGTTTAGTGTATAATAATTTCAAGACGTGAAAAAACAGATTCATGCAGATGCAGGGGGGGCTTTCCAATGGCTTTAAGACTGAATACTAATTATAATGAAAATGCCAAAAGTTGGGAAATTGAACTGATTGGTGAAGTTGATATTAATTCTAAGGCACTGCTTAAAGATGAACTTATTCAACTCAATGAAAAAAAACAATCGGATTTCGTATTCAAGTGTGAGAATCTTGAATATATTGATAGTACAGGTTTAGGTGTTTTAATCAGTTTTTATAAGAATGTGAAGCTCAATAACAAAACGGTCCACTTTGAGAAATTGAAGCCAAGCATCTTAAAGATATTCACTTTAACAGGTTTGGATAGAATTTTCTCTATTCGCAATTAAATAGAAAAGGTGGACTAGAAAATGAGGGAATCAATAAATATTTCATTACCCAGTAAACCTGAATACGTTAGTATTGCAAGGTTGACCGCTTCATTTGTCGCTAATCAAATGGGATTTGATATCGAAACCATAGAAGACATTAAATTAGCTGTTGGCGAAGCTTGTAATAATGCCATTTTACACTCTGGATCAGAAGAAACTTATAAGCTTGAGTTTATTAACCATAGTGACAGTTTGATTATCGAAGTCGTCGATCATGGCAAAGGCTTCAGTGTAGATAATGTAAAGGCACCAAATGCAGAAGATTTGCAAGAAAATGGTCTCGGTCTTTTTATAATGAAATCACTAATGGATACGGTTGAAATTGAGTCAAACGAAGGAAGTGGCACAAAAATTATAATGAGTAAGATCGTTGAATAAATGTTCTTCTTCGGTTAGGGGCTGATGTTCATGAAAAAAAAGCAAGCAATCATAACTGAAAATGGTTCCAGAGAAAATGCATTTATTGCGCTCAGTACGAAGGAACTATTTTATCTATATAAAAATAATAGGGAAATTGCCATTCGAAATGAACTGATCAAGCGTCATATGTACATCACTGAAATACTGGCTAAGAAGTACATTAATAAAGGCATCGAGTATGAGGATATCTATCAGGTCGCTTCGTTAGGGTTAATCTATGCGATTGAGCGCTACGATGTTGACCGTGGTTTTGAGTTTTCAAGTTTCGCAACCCCTACCATTATCGGCGAAATCAAAAAGTATTTTCGTGATAAAGGGTGGTCAGTACGCGTTCCTAGACGCATACAGGAACTTTCTAAAAAAATCAACCAAGCAAAGTCAAAGCTCCAACAGGATTTGCAGCGTATACCAAAAGTGAGCGACATCGCAGAGTACCTAAATGTCACCGAGGAAGAAGTGATTGAAGCGATGGAAGCCTCTCAGGTCTACACGCCGAAATCTTTGGATTTGACTTATGATGCGTCTGGTGATGATAAGGATATTCAGCTTCAAGACATTATCGGAAGAGATGATAAGTACTTTGATATCATCGAAAACCGCGATTTCATCAACATGTGCTTAAAAAAGCTTAACGAGATTGAAATCAAAATCGTAAACGACCGTTTTTTTGAGAACAAAACACAGATACAGGTGGCTGATGAGCTCAATGTTTCTCAGATGACGGTTTCACGTATGGAAAAGAAAATTATCAAGAAATTCAGAAAAGAATTAATGAAACTTAACGAGATTTAATTTGGTGGGATATGTCGGTAAAATCAAGTATTCAAAGCAAATATAAAAAGTTGATCACGTACATCATCGTCATATTTGCTGTACTCTCAAGCGTGTTCTTTTTCATTTATGCTTATATAACCATTGATGAGAAGTATAGGGCACAGTCATTGAGTGTTATTGATTTAACGAAAAACACTTTGGAGATTACTTTTGAAAACACACAAAGAAGTTTGATCTCTTTAAAGAATTATTTAGTGCTGCCGCAAAACATTGACAATGATATTTACTATAATGAGACACTGACGACGTTTAAAAACGTCTTCAGGGATGCAAGCACAATTTTTATCGGAGATGCAACTGGTAGATTTTATTTATTCCCGAAGCGTTATGTCGCTCCGGATTATGATCCACGCTTACGACCATGGTATATCAATGCAACAGAGGTGAAAAGTAAGGTAAACTGGACAGATCCCTATGTGGATCATGGTACAGGTGAGTTTACCATTACAGCATCAAAGTATGTAGGTGATGGCATGGTGATTGGCGTGGATATTTTGCTTAATAATATCACCACGCTGGTAGAGAAAACGACGATAGGGGCTCATGGCCAGTTATTCATCGTAAATGCATCAGGTAAAATACTTGCATCAAAAAATAAAGACTATTTAGCTGGTGACTGGGATGCACTTCGAATAAGCCAGACGACTTTCGAAAAAATGAAGACGAGTAATGACATCAACGATGGCAATCACCATCTTTTTGTAGAAGAAATACCCTCTATGGGCATGTATGTCGTCGTCGTCATTAAGCACATAGAAATAATCAACACATTAATTTTGATGTTTTTGATATTATTCGTAACCACTACCGTACTCATATACATTTCGGGAAAATATCTCGTAAAGGTTTCTGATAGGATTGTTCAGCCCATTTATCAACTGGCTCAAACCATGAGTCTTTACAGTGATATTGATGAATATAAGCCTTGTGAACTGACCACGGATGATTATGAAGTTGAGACGCTAATCAATGGTTTTAACAGCATGATTACCAGCATCAGTGATAAAAATTTCGAAATGCAAGCGCTTTATGAAGAACTCTTTGCATCGGAAGAGACCTTGCAAGATCAGTATGATCAGCTCCTTCAAAATAATGAATATATTCAAAACAGCGAACAACGCTATAAGTCCATATTTGAAGCATCTGAGGAAGGTCTATGGGATTTGGAACCAAACGGATCGATCCAATACTTGACACCAGCATGGTATTCCATTTTTGACATAGACGTGAACCATTCTTCACTCGATCAGTGGCTAAAACTGATACATCCAGATGACCGTGCTAAAGTGGAAACCGAGTTAAATGGTTATCAATTAGGCTTAGTCAATAACTATCGCCTTGAGTATAGGGTCTTATCGAAGTCTGGTGAGTATATATGGATCGAGGCAGTCGGTATTGCACGATATGTTGACGATGCTTTCGTCAGCATGACAGGATCTCATCAAAATATTACGAAGCGAAAAGAGTATGAACTCAACATTCACGATATGGCATATAAAGATCCATTGACGAAGCTTTATAATCGCCGATACTTTGAAGAACGTTTTGAAGAAGTTTTAATGGCGAATGGTAAGGGCGTTTTATTGCTCATGGATATCGATAACTTCAAGTATATTAATGATATTTATGGCCACTCCTTTGGCGACGAAATTTTAAAGAAATTTGCAAAAAGGTTGATCGAGGTTTATGGTCAAAACGAAAACGCTTATTTTGCAAGATTTAGGGGAAATGAGTTTGCCATATTGGTGAAGCATGTTGCCGATAGAAGTGAGACCCTTAAAATACTCGATACTTTAATAAAAACCATTGAAATTCCTATTTCGGCTCAGTCCAAAATCGTAAAGGTTACTGCAAGTATTGGTGTGACTTTGTTCCCTATGGATGGCGAGAATGTCGAACAGCTCATACAGAATGCGGATATCGCCATGTATCATGCAAGAAAAGTCACAAAGAAGAGTTTTCATTTCTTTGATCAAGAAATTAAACAGAATGCCATCAATGAAATGCTACTGGAAAATCACATGCGTTCCGCCATCGACAATAACGAATTTGAAGTGTACTATCAGCCAATTATTTCATTGGAACCAGGGAAAATCAGTGGCTTTGAAGCGCTCATCAGATGGAATTCTAAGGTTTTAGGGTTGGTGATGCCTGACAAATTCATCCCGCTTGCGGAGAATACGGGTCTCATTATCGATATTGGCTATTTCGTACTTGAGAAGGCTTGTGAGAAGATAGCAAAACTAAATCGTGATAATGACCAAAAATATTCAATTTCTATAAACATCTCTGTGATTCAGCTTTTAGAAGAACAGTTCGTTAGTAAAGTACTAGAGATCATTAGCAATTTTGATATACCGAAGCATTTGATACGCCTTGAAATTACAGAGAGCATCATGCTTGAAACTAACGAAAATATCATCGCGAAGCTCTTTTATCTGAGAAGTCAGCATATCGGTATTTCTCTTGATGATTTTGGGACAGGATATTCGTCGTTTAAGAATCTCATTAGGCTTCCACTTAATGGCATTAAAATAGACAAGGCTTTGATGAAGGATTCCTCAACCAATGAAAACGTCTTCCAGCTCATCGATTCAATCGTGGATTTTGCGCATAAAACGGGAATCGATGTCGTGGCTGAGGGGATAGAAAATAAGCTCCTCGTAGAAAAATCTAAGGAACTTCACGTCGATTATGTACAGGGCTATCATTATTCTAAACCGATTAAGGGTGACTTACTTGAAGAAGCGATTATTAAACTAAATGAAGCACTATAAAAAAGATCTCGATCGACATATTAACTGTCGACTCGAGATCTTATTTTTTAGCTTAATTTAATTAGAAAGTGACGAAACCGATTTTTTGTTTCACGCGGTCTAATACTTCTGTAGAGATTTGAGTGGCGCGTTCACGTCCAACTTTTAAAACATCATAGACTTCGCCACTGGCCATAATCGATTCAAAACGCTGCTGAACAGAAAGAAGCTCTGCGTTGACCACCTCAACCAGGTCTTTTTTTAGAGCACCATAGCCGAGTCCTTCATATTTTGACTCTAGTTCGGAAATCGAGTAGGGTGAGAACTGCGAGTAGATCGTGAGAAGATTACTGACGCCAGGCTTATTTGTTAAATCGTACTTAATGAAAGAATCGCTATCGGTGGTTGCGCGCATTATGGATTTCTTTACGTTAGCAGGTGGTTCTAATAGCGTAATTTTTGAATGCTCATTTGGATTGCTCTTGCTCATTTTTTGAGTAGGATCATCCAGTGCCATGATGCGTGCGCCGTCCTCAACCTTCGCTATCATGGGCTCCGGAACCACGAAGGTATCACCGAATCGGTTATTAAAACGGTTCGCAATATCTCTGGTCAGCTCTAAGTGCTGCTTTTGGTCGTTACCAACGGGTACGAAATGCGTGTCATAAAGTAAGATATCGGCAGCCATTAATACGGGATAGGTGAAGAGACCAGTCGTAACCACGTCTTTGCCCTCAGATTTATCCTTGAATTGTGTCATGCGGCTTAATTCGCCCATATAGGAAAAGCAGTTGAGAATCCATGCAAGCTCTGCATGGGTAGGCACTTGAGATTGGATGAATAACGTTACCTTATTTGGATCTAGGCCAATGGCCATGTATAAAGCAGCAAGCTCTATAATGCTCTTTCGAAGCTTTACAGGGTCCTGTGGAACTGTGATCGAGTGCATATCGACAACACAGTAGATACAATCCTTGTCATCCTGTTGCTTAACAAAGTTCTTCATGGTTATATAGTTACCTAAATGTATTTGACCTGTCGGTTGAACACCGGAAAAAACGCGTTTCATTTTGTCCTCCATCAGCTAGTTTTATTACATTATATAATATAAAGTGTCCGATTCAAATAAGAAACTGCTGAAACCATTCGAATTGTTACGATTCGTTAAAGATAAAAACGGATAAGACAGGTTGACATTCGATTATGGTTAGTGTAATATTATCAAGTCGCCTACTTGCGGCGGAGACATGAAGAAAATAAATGTTGACAAAGCAAAGTGGATTTGATAGAATTTAAAAGCTGTCATTCCTTTCGAGATGAAAGACGTTAAGGGAAACCGAAAC